>Ga0247611_10000025_pt1 | contig 266988 bp, 280 predicted proteins | sample 177DNAGHGhighgp2_FD_192422 | JGI IMG/M metagenome (GOLD analysis project Ga0247611, IMG submission 192422) | Sheep rumen microbial communities from Palmerston North, Manawatu-Wanganui, New Zealand - 1770 DNA GHGhigh gp2 | ecosystem: Host-associated > Mammals > Digestive system > Stomach >... | reverse complement strand
TATTTTGAACCACAAATATCGTATTTTTTGTATACAAAAAAACAAGAGCATAAGAGATTGTACCCAAAAAGCATTAAAACCTAGATAAATACTAGGTTTATAATGGGTACAAACTTATTTTGCACTTGCAAAATTGAACCATAATTATGGTTCTTTTTTTATTAAAATCCTTTATTTTCATAGGTTTTATATGGTTTGAATTATGGTTCTATTTGTGGATTCATTTTTTAATCGATTCCTCTTACTTTATTTATTAGGATCCACACTAGGAAATGATTTAATTGATGTTGTTACTATTCCTAACTTAAATTTATTAAATACATTTTCAGGATTATCTATATCTTTAATAATAGGAATAAGTCTAAATAATTTTTCATCTTTATTAATATTATAAATAATCTCATCAGGTAAATCTTCTATTGAATGATTAAATGTTGGATGAATATAAAAGTTAGTTGCATGATATTTATTTAATTCATTTAAATAATCTTTTATTTGAGATTCTTTTAACGGACAACCAATATTAACTCTAACTGGTTTATCATTTGAAATTAAATATACTGGAATTTCACTAGCACCTATTTCAGATAACTTATTTATTTTTTCTTTAAATATAGATTTTAATTTTAAATCAACTATTCTAATTCCATGTTTACAATTTTTATCTTTTTTAAAAGTCATAGATTCAATATATCTAGAAATGAACTCTTGCTTTTCTTCTTTAGTTTTCATATCCCATTGAGCTAAGAAAAATTTGTTATCATATCTAGTATTTAAGAATATTCTATTTATATCTCTTTTTACCATTACTTTTTCAGGGCTAAAATTATTTCTACTATTTAAGTCCTTCTCATTTTCTAATTGTTTAGATAAAGTATCTAGTTTTTGATTAATTAATTTTAAATCTTCTTTAAAGTCATCTAGTTCAACAACTTCTTGCATATATGCTTTTTTAATTCTTTCTTTTTGTTTAGTTAATTTAATGATTTCTTTTTCTATATCAGATTTATCAATTAACATCTCTTTATCAGCAAATAGTGGCAAGAACAAATCATTGTACTCATTATCAAATTGAATTAATTCGGCAACTAGAACTCTAAATGCATCTTCAATATATGTTTCTCTTATATTCTCATGACATTTTTCACAATTATAATAAACATACTTTCTTTTCTTTCCTCCAGCACCTTTGCATTTCATTATTCTTCCACAATGCGGACATTTTATCTTTTGAAAGAAAGTATAAACTCTATCCCTAGTATAAGTTCTTTGATTAATAACTTTTTGTGCTTGGCATTCTTCCCATATATATCTTGGAACAATTGGTTCAACCACATTCATATATATAATAGGTTCAAGCCCTTCTTTTTTACCAATAGATTTATATTGTTCCCAATCTCCCATATATACTTTATTATTAATTATCTTTTCAATGTAGCAATCTCTCCATTTTTTATTTAGGATATTTTCATTATTAAATATAGTAGCAATTTGTAAATAAGTTTTACCTTGTAAGTATAAATCAAATACTCTTTTAATAATTGGAGCAGTAGCTGGATCGATGATAGTTCTTCTAGTGCTATCATTTTTATAACCTAATGGTTTAACACCAGGTAAATGACCAGACTTAATAGCACCAACCATTCCAAACTTAGTCCTTTCTGATACAATTTCAATTTCTAATTGTGATAAGACAGTTAACATTCTTACAAAGAATCTACCATTAGCAGTAGAAGTATTAACATCATCTCTATCACATACTAAATAAGTATTATGTTTTTCAAGTTGAGTTATTAGTTCTTCTAAGTCTCTAACTGAACGAGTAACTCTATCAAGTTTATATGCAACAATATAATTGATTCTTCCATCTCTCATATCTTGTAACATTTCTTGAAACTTAGGTCTATGTTCCATATCTTTAGCAGATATACCAGCATCACAATATACCTTATAGATTTCATAACCTTTGTACTCACATAGTTGTTTAAGTTTTTCTTCTTGTTCTCCTAAACTAAAACCTTCACGAGCTTGATCTTCAGTTGATACACGAATATAAATTCCTGCTATTTTTCGTTCTTCCACTTTAAACCTCCCTTAACTAATTCATTATTGATTTTCTCATCTAATCCTTTTATTAATGCTTCATATTCTTTTAGTGTTATTAATTCTTCTTTAAGTAAATGTTTGAATATTGCTTTAACTGCAATTATTTCAAATACTCCTTGGATTGTTTCAAATTCTTTTTGAGTTGCTATTTTCATAATTTCCTTTCGTGATAACGAAAAAGAGGAGTCAACAGTATCTAGTAAAGTCTAAATACTACTGACTCCTCATTATTTTCAATATTATAAATTTTAAATTTGCATTCAATCATAGATGTACCTCCAATCTTAGAGAATACCTCTTTCATTGGTTATTTATAATATCACGATTATATTAAAAGTCAAGTAGCTTAGCCTTTTTAAACATAGTTTCAAGTTCTGAAAACTCATGTTTATCATTTAAAGAATTAATATAGAAACAATCAACACCATTGAAGAATAAGAACTTAATATTATTAATAATTACTTTGTGAGGATCAACATAAGCAATATTAGTTGGTTCTAGCTTAATTAAAGCACCTTTCTCGAGAGTAATAGATGTGGAAGTGTATTTACTTGCCCAATTTATTTTCTTTCTTAAATCAGGACTTAATTCAAGTTTTTCTTTAACGACATTTAACATATCTATCACAACCTTTCCTACAACAAAAAAACTTGATTTTTCAACCAAGTTTTATCTCAACGTCGAAAAGGTTCGACGATTTTTTCAAATGGCAGGGGTAGCAGGAGTTGAACCCACATCAGCGGTTTTGGAGACCGTTATTCTACCATTGAACTATACCCCTAAAAAAGTAGGCAATTTCATTATAACACATTTTAATTACTTGTAAACAATTTATCACATAAAAAAGGGCTTTTAAAGCCCTTTTATTAGTTTTCAATAGTATCTACTAATAACTTATACATATCATTAGAATATAAATTATAATCTAATAAACCTAATAGATTATTAATAATATTATGTATTTCTGCTAAACCCAAATCATCTATATTATTTAAACCTAAATACTTTCTACATAATATATTTCTATAATCTTTTAGCATCTTATATCTTTTATCTTTAAATTCATTATATACATCTGTTTGATCCATTAATAGATGTTCATCTTCTATTAGTTCATCATCAAATTCAGAAGTATCAGATAATCTTAAATCTTTTAATTCTTCTTCTAAGAAACTTATATTATTATTCATTCTATCTATTTCTCTATCATATTGACATAATTTACTAATCATTCTATCTACATCTTTTATTCTATCTTTAGCATACATTAATAAATCATCAGCATCATCACTTGGTATAGAAGAAGCATCATTAACATTAACTTCTCCAACAATACGATGTCTTAATAATAATTCTTCTTTATCCATCAAGAATAATCTTAATTCATTATAACAATCATCATCTAAACAACTACTATCCCAAGCTACATCACAATAATAAGTTTTATTATTAATATATACCTTCAATAAAGCATAATCATTAGCTCCTAATAAAGAATGTACTTCTTGACCATTATATATACCAATACTATCTGATCCGCCCAAAGAATAAATAATATCAGATTTAATACCAGCAAATTCTAATAAAAATTGAAATGCTTTAGCATATGATAATCTTCCACCTTTAAGATACTTAAATGTATTATAAATACCCTTTAATTTGCCTATATCATTTCTAAAGAATAATATATCTTCATTAACAAAATCTATATTATTAATCATCCAACTATAAAGAATAACAAACTTCTCCATATCAGAATCATTTTTATATATATATTTACATATAATCTTATTAACTAAAGAAGCTAACTTCTTCATTTCTTCACTATCATAAGCATAATATGTATGTTTTCTTAATCCACAATATTCTACCCATTCAACAGTTTCAAACATCTTATTATTCTCATAACAATTAAATTGTATATCTCTATAATAATTAACATCCAAAGAATATCTTATCTTACCATTATGAGACATTATATAATCAACAATCTGTTGTTTATTCTTAATATGTTGATTATCATAAAAAGTAAATGATTTTAATCTAGCTAAATTATTTAAACCATTTATTTCCACTAAATTATCATTAGATATAATTCTTAAATCAATTAATGAGTTAGCTTTCTTAAAATTAATACTTGTTAATTCATTTTGTTCCTTAATAATTAATTTCTTTAAATTAGGTAAACATTTAAATATTTTATCTAAATCTTCATTAGTAATAGAAGGAAAACCACTTATTTCAATCATTTCAAGATTGGTAAAATATTCAACAAACTTCAAATCACTCTTATACATATTAAGATATTTTAGATTTTTAAGTTCACTGTCTATAATACTAAAGCTTAAATCATCACAAAAAGACGGATTTAACTGGTTTCTTATTCTTAAAAACAAATCTCTTGGTAATATAAGCATAAACAACCCTTCTATTCTAATATTTATTATAACAAATAATATTAAATATTTAAACAAAAAGAAAAGCCATAATGGCTTTTCGGTAACATTTAAGTATTAAGACCAAACTAAGTATAATTCTTATTCATTATACTAATTTTAAACTATATAAATATTATATCGGCACTAATATTTATTATATCTAAAAAAATTATAAATTTTTAATTACTAATTATCAAACTTCACCGCATAGATCTCTATTAATTCCCCTCTCTATACTTTGATTATATCATTACATATTTAATAGATATATTCTTTTCTATTTTTGAATTACATTTACTTTACTAATATAAAATGAGGTTCTATTTATAGAACCTCACCTATTAAATCATATTCTAAACTATCTATTATTCTTACTATAACAAATTCATTAATCATTAAATTATTATTATTCTTGATATATATAACTCCATCTTCAGATGGAACATCTCTATAACTTCTACCTATATAATATTCTCCATCTTCAGATATATTTTCTATTAATACTTCATATTCTTTACCTATTTCTTTTTCTAATAATTCTCTAGATATTTCTTGTTGTATTTCCATTATCTTATTTCTTCTAACTATTTTTATATCTTCTTCTATTTGATTATCAAATCTAGCTGCAGGAGTACCATCTTCTCTAGAATAAGCAAAAGCACCTAATCTATCAAATTTACTAGATTTAACGAATTCACACAATTCATTAAAATCTTCTTCACTTTCTCCTGGAAATCCTACTATTAGTGTAGTTCTAAGAACTACATCAGGAATCTCACTTCTTAATTTCTTTATTAACTTATAAATAGATTCCTGATCACTCTTTCTATTCATCTTCTTTAATACACTATTACTAATATGTTGAATAGGTAAATCAAAATAAGAACATATCTTATCGTTATTTTTAACAACATTAATTAATTCATCATCAATAGTTTCAGGATAACTATATAAGAATCTTATCCATTTAAAATTAAACTTACATAAATCATTTAATAATTCAGCTAATCTACTCTTACCATATAAATCAAATCCATATTTAGTAGTATCTTGAGCTATAACAACTAATTCTTTAATACCTTTTTCTTCTAATATTTTAGCTTCTTCTAATATATCCTCATAAGGTCTAGAAATATATTTACCTTGAATATATGGAATAGCACAATAAGTACAATAATTACTACATCCTTCAGCTATCTTTAAATATGCCATACTATCTCCAGTAGTTAATACTCTATTCCTATAATTTAAACTGTCGATATCTTTAGACTTATTAACAACTTCATTAATCATTTCCCACATATTATTATATTCACTAATCTTTACAAATAAATCTACTTCAGGTAATTCTTTAATCAATTCATCTTTATATCTTTCTACTAAACACCCAGTTACTATTAAATATTTACAATTATGTTCTTTATAATCTGCCATTTCTAATATGGTTTGTATTCCTTCATCTTTAGCAGATTCTATAAATCCACAAGTATTAATAAGTAAAATTTCAGCGTCCACAGGATTGCTGACTATTTCATAATTATGCTTCTTAAATAAACCAATCATTTCCTCAGTAACTACCAAGTTTTTAGAACATCCTAAAGATATAAATCCTATCTTCATATATTTCACCCCAAAAATTCAAATGTATTATATCACAACAATAAAAAAACTAATACTATGTATTAGCTTTTCTTTGTTAATGTTATATTTGTTTTATATTCAGAACCTTCTCTATAATAAGATACTGAAATAGTATCACCAGGATTATATTTATATAATTGATATTTTAATTCTGCTTTACTCTTAACTTTTGTACCATTAATAGCAAGTATTAAATCACCTATTTTTAAGTCACTCTTTTCAGCAGGAGATCCTTCATCTATACCTGTAACAATAACACCTTGAATATCATCAGGTAAATCATATTGGTTCATTATAGAAGAAGTTAAATCAGCCATATAAATACCTATTTGAGGTCTTGATACATCTTCACCCTTAATAACTGCATCCGCATACTTAGCAGCATCTTCAATAGGAATAGCAAATCCCATACCTTCTACACCAGTAGTTTTTAATTTCATATTAACTAAACCAACTACTTCACCATTACCATTACATAAAGGTCCACCTGAATTACCACTATTAATTGCAGCATCTGTTTGAATAACATGCATAATATAATCATTAGTATAACTACTATTTAATTTAACAGCTATTTCTCTATCTTTACCAGATAATATACCTCTAGTAACACTCCAAGAATAAACCCCACTATTAACTGGAGATCCAATAGCGAATACAGTATCACCAAGTCTCATATTTTCAGTTTCACCTATTTCAGCAACAGGTATTTCACTATCAGTAGTTAATTCTAATACAGCTATATCAGCATATTGGTCACTACCAATAACTGTTACTGTATAACTCTTTTCATTAGGAAATACTACTTTTATTTCTTGACCACCACTAATAACATGATGATTAGTTAATAAATAATATTTATTGTCTTCCTTTTTATATACAAATCCAGAACCAGTAGCATATAATGAACCACCATAATAGTTTTCTACAACTATTACTGAATCATATATTTTTTCAACAGCATCTGCAATACCAGAGTCAACTACAGTAACTTCTTTTTCAGTTTTAGTAACATTAGTAACAGTTTGACTAGCAAAATCTGGACTTAATTTAAAGAATAACAATAATCCACCAGCACCTGCAGCAAAACTGCAAACAATTGCTAATATAACTAAAAATATTTTTAATCCAGAACCCTTTTTCTTTGGTTCAACAACATTATTCTCAGTTTCCATGCTCATCCATCCTTGCTATTTCTCTAAAATTAGTAGGAATACCCATTCTATCAAGTATTTTCTCTAATTTTATTGTTTTAATCTTTCCATCTAGAATATCTAATTCATAAGATAACTCATTAATCAACAAAGTAAAATCTTCCTCTCTTAATAATTGTTTTAATATTATTATCAAAGCAAAGACATCATTTTTACCATAGATATATTCTCCATCTTCTTTAGGTATATTTAAAAAAGAATGATAAACAGTATCATCAATAAATCTTTGAGTCTTATGATCATACATTATATCTTCATGTGCACACAAATTTCTAAAATTAGCTAATATAGGTAAAGCATTCAATAAAGTATCTACTTTAATACCATAAACTTCAGCTATTTCTTTTTGATCTTCTGGTTTTAAAATAGTATACAATTCAGATATTAATCCAAAAGATAAAACCTTAACAACTACCCAAAAAGGAACATAACCATAATTAGTCATATAATGCATTGTAGCACTATGTTGACCCCCATTAATTCTAATTTGTCTTTTAATCTTTTTAAGTAAATCATTAACTTGTCTTACCTTATCTCCTGATCTATCAAAATTAGCAGGATTTAAATAGTATTTTTCTTTAATACCATACTTTCTAGATAATTGATAAGAAAATACACTCTTTGCATTATTTTCCACTATTAATATATTTTTAAAGAATATATTTCTTATTTGTCTATCAAAATTAAACATTGCATATAATTCTTTAAATTCAGTACCTGGAATGAACATTCTATCTTTATCAGATTTTAAAAATAAATGTCTATATCCAGAAATGAAAAAGTAATTTTCTCTTAATAGTACATCTTTAGCATAAGCATAATCATCTATAGTAAGTCCTTTACTTTTTAAAATCTCAATTTGTTCATCAATGGTTTTAAATGTTTTAATCACTCCAGCCACCACCTATTATTATTCAAATAATATTATATCACAATTAAGATTTCAATTAAATGATATATTTTAAATATGTTAATTATGTTATAATTATGTGAAAAGAAGGTGAAATAATGCCATCATGTACAACACACTTTATTCATAGTAATGAAGTATACAGTAATTTAAAAGATGAAGTAAAAAAAGAAATAGATACTAATAAACTAATATATAATGCATTTGCTCAAAGTCATGACTATTTCTATTATAGTTTCAATAAAGAAGCTAAAAAACTAGGATCAAGAGGACATCACCGCAACACTAGAGACTTCTTAATCAATATAATAAACTATATAAAAGATAACAACTTACAATCACATAAAGAATTAGTATGTTGTCTATATGGATATATAACACACTATGTATTAGATACTACATGTCATCCCTTTATATTTTATAAAACAGGAGTATATCGTCATGATAAAGAAACAAAAAAATATAAAGGACTACATTCTAAAATGGAAAATGATATAGATGCACTATATTATGAAAGATACTATCATATGAGTTATAAAAAATTTAGTGTAGCTAGAAAAATAATAGGAAGACCTAAATTAACTCCTGAACTATGCAAATTAATAGATTATGCATATGAATTATATGATCATAAAAATACTAGCAAATATTTAAAAAGATGTTTTAGAAATGCTAGAATAATTAATCATCTTACTACCAAAGATAGACTTGGTCTTAAATTACCTTTCTTTAAGTTATATGACTTAATAACAAAAGATCATGTAGCAAGTTATAGTAATCATCATAAACCTACTATAGACTATTTAAATAATGAACATAAAACATGGGTAAACCCATGTTATGATAATATAACATCTAATAAATCTTTTGATGACTTATTTGAAGATGCCATAAAAAAAGCAGTTCTAATAATAGAAACTACTTATAATTATTTAAATAACAATACAGATATAAGTACTTTAGATATCATAGAGAATCTAGACTATTCATCAGGTCTTGACTTAAAAATTGATAAAAGAATGGATTATTTCGAATTTTAGAAATAATCTTTTTTAATTTAATAAAATACTAGCTACTATTACTAATAAAGCAAATATTAATATAACTAATACTAATAAACTATTAGATAAAACATAACCTGAAGGAGCATCTTGATCTTGTAAAAGTTTTAAAATCATAGTTCTAGACATTTCTTCATCTTCAGATTTATTATCAGAAACATTATTCTTTCTAGAATTACTATATTCTTCAGCATAATATATATAATCATCACTAGGTTCCATATTATCTTTTAATAAATGACTCTTATTAGCACCTAATATAACACCACTAATATCACAATACTGATCTGTTAATCTTATAGCATGTAATAACTCATTTTTAACATTATCATCCTTCATAGATGTATTAAAATCATATTCAGTTCTATATATAGGTAAACCTAAACCAAATATCTTATACATAGATTCATATATATCATTAGCACTAATTGCTTTACCCATATCTTTATTCCAATCAAAATAATGAGATTTTAATCCAATAGCATCTATTAATTTAATACCAGATCTTTTTTCTTCTTCTTTAATACTATCTATAATAGTTTTAATCTTATCACTCTTACCTGGTAAGAATTCATTATCTTCACATAATACTAATTCAGTATCAGGAAATATTTTCCTGACCATCTTTATAAAATCTATATAATATCTATCACCAAGATACTCTCTCCAAGGAGTATTTCTTAATAAAGAACTATCAAAATCTTCAATAATATTATTAATAACATCTATTTGTCTAAATTGATAACCTTTCTCACTAGCTATCATAGCTATATTATTTAAATAATCTTCTAAAAATAATAAAACCATACTTCTTTGTTCTTCACTAGATTTACCATCTAATGCTTTATTTAAACTCTTAGGAAATACATTTCCTACTAACAAGTTAGATAACTTAATTTGTTTATTATGTTTTAAAGCAAAATCATATACTTTAATTAATTCTTCAAAATTATATGCATCTCTATTAATAGTACCATCACTATTAAATAGATTAACACCTCTTTTAATAGTACTTTCCATACTACTATCTATATCATCATTAACTATATCTACATATTTAATAAAAGTATCAAATAATACTTTAACATCTTCAAAAGATATTTTTCTTAGATAATCACTAAATGGTTTATTAACAACATTATACTTCTCAATTAATTCATTTCTTATTCTATTAAAATATAATATCTTACCTTCTAAAGAGAAATCCAAATTATCAGTAACATCATATAAATTATATAATTCTACTAAATGTATATTTAAAGTATCTCCAAATATCTTATCAGGATTAGCAACATTATGTTGTTTATCATATAGTTCCACCATACTATCAATAAACTTCTTTTCAGCCTCATCTGGATCTACTTTATCAACTAAAATATTAGCCATTTCTTCATCTACTATTTTAACAGCTTCTTCATAAGAACATTCCAAAGACATATATTTAGTAACCAAATCCTCAACTTTACTATCACTTATTGCCTCTGGATAATTTGAATTAATATCAGCCGCTAATTCTCTAATATGATTCTCTAATCTTATTATCTCCGTTCCATTCATATAATCACCTCATATACCAAATAATTCACTCGCTTTTATAATAACACACAAAAAAGAGATATACTATCTCTTATTTATATAATTCACTACTAACATAATAATACTTATTATCTATATTATTAAACACATGTTTAAAAGTTAAATTATCACTACTTTTTAATTCATAATAGTGTTCAGATGCATCATAAGAATGTAGATAAGCATTCTTATAATCACCTACTTTTTCAACATCACTTCTATTATCTAATAAATAACCCTTATCATAAATAGTAATAGTATTATTATCATCTATAGTAACTTTAACAATTTCAAACTTACTTACAATCTCACCATCTGAAAAATCTTCACTACCAATAACTTTACCACATATATAATTACCACTATCTTGAATATAACATAAAGTACTATTATTAGGTCTATATTCATTTATTAATTCTACAGTACCAGCTTTAAATATAGAATCTAATGCTTTATTAAGAACATCTTTACTAATATAATTAACTTTACAATAATCTTGATTAGTAGAAGTACCATCTTCATTTTGTACACTATCTATTAAGAAATTATATTCACAATTAAGAGTACTAATCCTTTCTATAGTACCTTCAGTATACATCTTATTATCAATAACATATTTATAAGCAATATTTAATTTAATATTATTATCAATACTAGATGGATTCATTCCATTAGTATTATATAAATATACATTTTCTTGTAAAAATTTATATAATTCATCTATAGTATCACTAAATTCTTTATTATTAGTAATATCTTTTTCTCCAATTTCAGTAGCAATCGGAGTATCATCATCTTTATTCAATAGATATGTTTTAGCAATATAATAACCGCCACCAATACCAATAGCTAAAAATACTAAAAATAACAAAAATTTAGAAAAAGCACTACTTTTTTTCTTTTTAGCCATGCAAACATCTCCAATCCATATCATAATTATACCACAAATCCTAAGAAACATCTCTATTGGTTGACATAAAAAAGAATACTTAACACTAAGTATTCTTAAATAATTCTATCATTAAGTCATAAAACTTATCTTCTTCCTCTATATGAGGAAAATGAGCAGAATCTTCAAACAAATAATATTCTTTAATTGGAGCTTCTAAATTATCAAAATATTCTTTAGCTAATTCAGGAGAAGTACTACCATCATATTTACCCATAACCATATATACAGGAACTTGTACTTTATTAACTTCTTTATCTAAAGGTCTTTCAATAACTTCATCCCATAATATATCGCAATATTTATTACCAAGTGCCTGCCTTACACTATCTATAAAATTATATTCACTACTTACCCAAGCACCAAATAACGAAGGAGTATCATAACTTTTATGTCTTAAATAACCATATCTATTTAATATATTTCTAGGTACATACATACCCTTATCTATGTCTTCTTTTAAACTCTCTAAATAACTAATACTATCTTCACCATTATCTTCTTCTAATAGTTTAATCATCTTATCATAAGTAATTTGTTCACTCTTTATAGAATCAACTACTTGTCCTACACCTACAAACCCAATATAATCATCAGGATTCTTCTCTATAGCTTTCATACCTATATAAGAACCCCAAGAATGACCAACAATAATTATTTTATCTTTATTTAAGTAATCTTTAATATATTTAGTTAATTCTACTAAATCATCTACATTAATATCTATATCATTATTAGAATAATCTTCAAAGAAATTATATGATTTACCAGATCCTCTCTCAGCATAATCAACTACTACAAAATCTTTCTCTAATAAATCTTGATACTCTCTAATATAGTATAAATCAGGACTAGCAGGTCCGCCATGTACATATAATATTACAGGATTATCTTTATCTTCACCTCTAATAAGGACCTGCAATTTAGTACCATTAATTTTTACTTTCTTATATTCACTAATACTATTACTTCCTTTTATTCTTGGAGTCCAAGTAGGTCTAGTAATATATACTAAAAATAATATAAAGAAAATAATAATACCTATACATATTTTCTTTTTCATATTATCATCTCGTAAATATTATAACATAAAAACACCCGGTATTACCGGATGTTATTATTGAGCTACAACTTCTTTAGTTTTTCTATTCTTAAGTACAGAATTAACTATTATAAATACTATTGCTAATACAAATTCTACAATACCAAATATTAGAACACTATTAAATGAAATATCTTTCATTATAATATCTCCATTTTCAACATCTTTAATAAAAGCACTTTTCATTAATAATAATAGACCATACATTCCAAAAACAAATAAACTATTGATTATTAATACAACAGAAGTAGGTATTAACCATTTAATTAAAGACCAATTAATTAACATTATTAAACCTATACATATAGAATACATATTAATAATTCTATTCTTGCTTTTGTAGATATACTCTCTTTAAAATTAGAAACTAACTCTTTAGAATTAGCAGATTCACCTAATTCTTTATCTAAATCTTTATACATTTCATTAGCAAATTTATTAATATTATCTTCAGTTACTTCTCTATTAATAAATTCATCATCAAATTCATCATCAGTAAACTTATTTATTTCTTTCTTATTTTCTTTCAAGAAATCCTTAATCATATCTAAGTCTTTTTCACTAATATCATAACTACCATCTTTTTGATATTCATCATAACCATCTAAAAGTAAACCTATAATATCATCTGCTTTAGAATCCCTTAATATATTATCTAGTTCTTCTGTATCTTTACCTTTATTATTTTCCATATAAGATTCTATAATTGAATTTTTGATAATACCTACAAATAATTCATCTTGTATTGCATTTTTTAGTATAAAAGATAATGAATAAGCAAATACAAAAATAAATAAGAAAAAAGAAACAATAATTGTACCTAATATCTTTAAAGCTTTCATATACACACCTCTTACCTAAATGATATCATTTTTCTTAAAATATTCAATAATATATTCTAAAGCTTTCTTCCTATTATTACCAGTAAATCCATGACCAGCACCCTCTATAACATGAAATTCAACATTTTTATATACTTCCAATGCCCTTTCACTAACAGATATAGAAACAGTACCATCTTCATCACCATGTAAAATTAAGATATTATTTTCATCTTTAGATATAGTTTCATAAACATCTAAATCAACAACATCGCTAAAATAATTTTCTCCAACATAAACACTACCCATTTTATCTCTAATATCACCATTTTTATACATATTAGCAGCATAACTAGGTAAAGTTAATGCTGGATATAATAATACTGCCGTATTGATAGATTGATCCTCAGCGGACATTAAAGCAGACACGACTCCTCCTTGACTTCCACCCATAACTACTATTTTATCAACATCTACAAAATCCCATTTTTTAGCTTCATTTAAAACAGTTCTTAAATCATCTAATTCAGTCATAATAGACATCTCTCTAGTACTACCATCACTCTTACTTTCGTCTGATCCACCTCTAAAATCAATAGTTAAAATAGCTATATCATAATCTATCAATTTGTCTGCATAACCTTCACCAACAGTATATGTACTTCCTAAACCATGTGAATAAATAATTAAAGGAACTTTACCATCTTTCTTAGGTTTATATAACTCACCAAATATTTTTTGATCTTTATCATTATAGAACCATATTTCTTCAATAGAATACTTACTATTATTTTTATATCTCATTGCTCCAAAAAATAAGATAATACTAATAATTAGAACAAAAATAATAATAAATAATATTTTTATTTTCTTATCCATAAATATACTCCATCCTGATTTTCTGGTTTATACTTTAAACCACATTTTATATAAAATCCTCTATTACTTGCAGTAGGACTAGCTTCTAATTGAAAACATTCTCCATCCTGAACACTATCTTCTAATAAATTTATTAAAGAAGTAACAATTAATTTACCTACACCTTTACCATGATATTCTTCTAATACCATAATATCTGTTAACATACCTTTTAAAGCACCATCCCCCACCAGTCTTCCAACACCAATACATTTATCATTATCAAAAACACTTACATTAAACATAGATCCATTGATAGCTTTTTCAACAAGCAATCTTGGTATATCATTCCATTCAAGATTCTTTCTAATTCTAATAAAATCATCAGTATTAATATATTTTTTAACAATATAATTCATACGTTCCTCCAAGCAAATTATAACATAAAAAAACTCGATATAATCGAGTTTTAAAAATTAAACTTATTAGTACTTTGCAACCAATCATTAGTATTATAATATTCTTGTTCAGTAATAGGTAAACCTAAAGTTAATCTTTTAGCTAAATTATGTTGTTCTCTAACATTACTTACTAATTGAGAACCATCTTCACTATAAAATTTAAATCTTTTCCAAATATTACTTTGTCTTGTACCATATAAATATACTTGTGTAGGACAAGTTCCTTCAAACCAAGATTCTTCATATCCTTGTAACATTTGTTCAACTAAACAAGCTCTCTTAAATTCATATAAAGTAGGAAAATACTCTTTAACAGGTTCTATAGATTTTACTATTGTATTATATGAATTAACTTGAGCCATTCTCTCAGTAGGATTCATCCTATAATACTGTTTATATAATTCCCTATGATTTTTAATATATATAATTATATCCGCTACAGAAATATTATCTTTAATTATTGATTCATAAAATTTAGGATTCTTTAAAGCTTGTTCTAAATAAAAACTAGCTCTTATTAAATCATACTCTATCGTATTATTACCCTTTTTATCAGCGACATTATGTTGATTAGCATGTTCTAATTCATGTAATACTATTTGAGCAATAATTAAATTCTTATACATTATAAGTTCATAATTTTTAAATAAATCATCATATCTAGTACCATTTTCTAATATTAAATGAACATAACTATAATTTAATAAGATACTTTTTTCAAAAGGACTATAAGCAGCACAAAATTCATTATATTCATCTTCTAAAGTTTCTTTAACTTTAATAGAACGAACATAACCATTTAAACTTCTATAACTTACAACAATATTAATTAATTTATGAATAAATTCTAAATCAACATATTTACCTCTACGTGAATAATCATAAACTAATTTTATAATATCCATTTCCATACTAACAAACCCCATCAGTAGTAAAAATATACTATAAATAATATAAAAAAGCAAAATTAGATATATATTTAAGCATAAAAAAAGCTCGATATACGAGCTTTTTGAAACATTGAAATAAATAATTATCTCTTACTGAATTGTGGAGCACGACGTGCTTTTTTAAGACCTGGTTTTTTACGTTCTTTAGTTCTAGAATCTCTAGTAACAAATCCATTAGTCTTAAGAACTTTACGATAAGCATCTTCTCTAGATTGATCAGCATCTGCATCGAATGCTAATAATGCTCTAGTTATACCTAATCTAATAGCACCAGTTTGACCAGAGAATCCGCCACCTCTAACAGTTACATCAATATCAAATTTATCTTCATTACCTGTAGCAACTAAAGGTTGTTTTAAATCCATTACTAATACAGCAAAAGGCATATATTCATTAACATCTTTACCATTAACAGTAATTTTACCTGTACCAGCAGTTATTCTAACTTGTGCAACAGAACGTTTTCTACGTCCAGTAGCTGTCCATACTTGTTTATTAGCCATAATTTAACCCTCCTAGTTAGCTTTCATTTCTAATGGTTGTTGAGCAGCATGTTTATGATCTGGACCAGCATAAACGAATAATTTCTTACTCATAGCTCTTCCTAATCTACCTTTTGGTAACATACCATTTACAGCTCTTTCAATCATTTCTTCAGGATATTGAGCAATCATTGTTTTAGCAGTTCTTTCTCTTAATCCTCCTGGATATCCACTATGATTATAATATTTCTTATCAGTTAGTTTCTTTCCAGTTAATTTAACTTTTTCAGCATTTACTACGATTACGTAGTCTCCACAATCGATATGAGGAGTATAAGTTGGTTTATGTTTTCCTTTTAAAACAGTAGCAACTTTAGTTGCTAATCTACCTAAAGCAACTCCTTCAGCATCAATTACATACCATTTACGTTCAACAGTTTCTTTTTTTTGCATAAATGTATTCATTATAATTTCCCTTTCACGGTTCTCCTCTGCTTCAACTTCCCACATCTAACAAACTCAAACCAATAAAATGTACCGATTAAAATTATAAGGAAATAAACAAAAAAAGTCAAACAAAAATGACTTTTTTTTATAAATTTAACTAATATTCTACATTTTCTAGATATAAACCACATGATGGAGCAGTAAAAATGTTTATTTCCTTATCACTTTCTAGAGCATTTTTAACATAATCTATATCATTCTTACCTCTAGCAACATCTATCATAGCACCAACCATATTTCTTACCATATATCTATAAAAACTTTTACCAATAAACTCTATATATAGTATATTATCTTTCTCCCTAAAATTAATCTCATGTACTATACATTCACTATTATCTCTTTCTCCAGAAACAAAATTATGAAAATTATGAACACCCAAATATAATTTAGATACTTCTTTCATCTTATCTATATCTAATTTATAATCTGTTTGATATATATAATCACTATAACAAGGATTATATTCACCAAGATTAATCTTATATATATATTTCTTCTTTAATACACTAAATCTAGCATGAAAATTATCATCTACTTCTTTAACCTCTTTAACATATATATATGGTTCTACTAAACTATTTAAAGCTTCTTTTAAACCATTAGTACTAATATTAATATCTAATTTAAAAGAAATAACTTGACCATTAGCATGTACTCCTCTATCAGTTCTACCAGCTCCCTTAATAGTAACTTCTCCCTTATTAATCTTACTAAGAGCTTCTTCTAATACTTTTTGTACACTAGTAAGTTCATTAAGTCTTTGAAAACCATAAAATTTACTACCATCATAAGCTATCTTAACACAATAATTCACACTATCTCACCACCATAATATAATAAATAATCATAAATAAATCATACAATAATATTATATAATCAAATATACATAATTTCTTACTATATTTATTCTTTTTATCTTTACCATTATATCCCTTATATTTAATAACTTTTATTCTATTATTTAATTCTTTCTTACTCTCTTTATAAGTAATCTTAATATCACTTAATATAAGTCCCCATCTAACTATAAAAGATCTATATCTAACATCAAATCCTTTATATTCTATATTATCTATTCTCTTATTAATATTATTAATAAATATTTCTTTAAAAGCAATAATCTTATAAAAGAATAATTTTATTCTTTCTTTATATACCCCAATATTAAATATATTACCTAAACTATTACTAATATCTTCTTTAGTAGAAGTAAACACAATAATATATAAGAATAATAATATAGATATTAAATACAATACTATATAATTAATCTTCATAATATTAATATTTAAATAATACAAATAAATATATATAAATATAATAATAAATTTAATCTTCCATATAATATTTAAATACTTACTATAACTAATATCACTAAATAATACATAGAATATTACTAAACTTATATTACATATAAATAAAACATTATTATATTTAAATAACATTACTAATATAAAAACAAGAAAAGATACTATCTTAATAATAGTATTCATTCTATGTACTATAGATTCTCCATAATTATATTTATGATTATATAAATTAAACATTTCTATATATTTCCTTTATTAATTCTTTAAAATCAGTATATTCAATTATATTATAACCCAAAGAATTAACATATTTAGTAAATTCTACTATCTTAGGCATTTCAATATATTTATATAACTTATCTTCATAAAATATATCTTTATCACCATCTATAACTAATTTACCCTTGTTTATAACATATACATTATCAACAATATTAAACATAAAAGTTAAATCACTAGTAATTAATATTATAGTCTTATTAAAATCATTCTTTAATTTTAAAAATAACTTTCTAAAATATTCTCTCTCTTTATATGTTAAACCCTTTTCAAAATCACATAACACTAATACTTCAGGATTATAAGAAAGTAGACATGCTAATTCTACTTTCTTAGCTTCAGTAAAGCTCAATTTATTAGGATTCCTTTCTAAAAAGGAATCATCTAAACCAACCATTTTTAAAGAATCCATAATATGTTTAACTATATTCTTACATTTATAATTATAATTAGTCATATAACCCTTTATTTCATCTTTAACATTATTAGATAAAAATAATTTATTATCTGAATAAGTCATAAAACCAATTCTTTTTCTAATTAATTCTACATTATCTATATGACTAGTTCTTCTAATAGAAATATTATCTATCATTAATTCACCCTTAGTAGGTCTCTTAATACATAACAATAATTTACCTAATATATCTAAATCATTACTAACAAAAGCAACAATACTACCACTATTTATTTCTAAATTAATACTATCAAAATACTTCTTCTCTAAAGAAGAATCCTTATTCTCTATATAAGAAAGATCATTAAAAACTATTTCCATAAATTCTTCACCAACTCTTCCTTATTAAAATAAGTCTTACTAATTAAATTATATAATTTTAATTGATAAGATAAATCATATATAAAAGGCAAATTAAAACCTAATCTTTTAAGTAATTTTTCATTTTTAATAACATCTAAAGTTTTACCATCTATAGCACTCATACCTTTATACATACAAATTAAATAATCAGTATATAATATATCTTCCATATCAGAAGTAACATTAATTAATAAAATATTCTTACTATTAAAATAATTTAACAATAATAGTTTAGTTCTATAATTTAAATCTATTAATAAATCATCTAAAGCTATATATTTAGGATAACTAATAGCATAAGATAATATTTTAATTAAAGTTCTATCATTTCTATTTAAACTATCTATACTTCTTTTTAATATCTTATTAATATTAAAATACTCATTAATATCATCTAATCTATCATTTATTTCATCATTAGATAAATCTAATTGTTTTAAACTGTATATTAATTCTTCCCTAACATTATCATTAATAAAATTAGAATCTCTAAATACAACACTAATTTCTCTTCTTAGTTTAGAAAAATAATCATCACAAACAGGTATATCATTTACATATACCTCTCCTTTATATTGGATATCTCCATTAAGTACTTTTAATAAAGTTGTTTTACCACTACCTGAAGTACCAATAATACTTAATGTTTTATCTTTTCTTAATACATAATTAAAGTCTTTAATTATAGTGATACCATCAGACAGTACAGTTAAATTTTTAATTTTAATATTTCCCATCCCTATCACCACTTAAAAAACTATTATACATAAAATAAAAAAAAAGAAAAGTATTATTTGTACTTTTCTACTTTAACAACTTTACCTGACTCTAATGATTTGGCTACATCTATAATTCTTTGATTACTGGAACCTCTAAATTCTACATCAAAACTTTTTAAATCTAAAACAAATCTTCCATCTACTAATATATCTACATATTGTAATGTTTCTAAATATTTAGGATTTTCTTTAGCTAATTCCATTACTTCATCCCAAGTAAAACCAGTATAAACCCAAACATTCATACCACACTCTTTAACACATTTAACTAATTCACATAAACCATCTATTTGATATAATGGATCTCCACCAGAAAAAGTAACTCCATCCTGATATTCTAAAGCTTTTATTTCTTTTTTTATAGAAGCAACAGATCTTTCAGTACCAGCCTTAAAATCCCAAGTTTCTGGATTATGACAACCATAACATGCATGTCCACATCCTTGAAACCAAATAACAGATCTAATACCAGCACCATCTACAATACTATCAGTTTGTATTCCATCGTACGCAAGACGTACATAACCCTTCTTCATAAAATCACTCTACCTACCTAAAACAATTATAGCAAAAAAAAAGAGTAAATTACTACTCTTTATTAGCAAATTTCTTTTCTAACATCTTAATTGGTTTAGATTTGTCTCTCAATATTTCAGAAATAGATAAATCATTATGAATATTATATATAACTTGCGCAACAAGTTTAGAACAATCACTTACATGTAACCAAGGACGTTTCTTATATTCTGGAGGTATATAAGATAAATTAGTAGTATATACTCCATCTATTAAACCATCAGCATAGAATTCATCAAACTTATCTATACCTCTTGTAAATAGAGCATAAGTAACAAATATATATACATGTTTAACACCACGTTTTTTTAACTCAACAACAGTATCAAACATACTTCCACCACTACTTATCATATCATCACTTACAATAGCAGTAAAACCATCTAATTTTTCATTACCACAATAATCATGAGCTATTACAGGATATTTACCATCTACCAAATGATTATAATCTCTCTGTTTAACAAAACTACCAGCTTCTCTATGAATATATGGAGAAGCAAATGAATTTAAATATACATTTCTTCTACCAGTAGCACCATTATCTGGAGCAACAAATACTAAATTTTTAAGTTTTTCTTTATCAACATCTTTAATAAAATCAGATAATATTTCATTAGTAGGATAAAAATTATCAAATTCCATCTTATGTACAGCATGTTCTACTCCTTGATCATGAGCATCAAATGTAATAAAACTTCTTACACTAGGAATAGAATCTAATTCATGTAACATAGCACCACAAGATAAACATTCTCTAGTATTTCTTCTATGTTGTCTACCATCATATAATAAAGGCATTACAACATTTATTTGACCAGCATGCATATCACATGCTCCAATACCATCTTTTAATTCAGCCATCAAATCATTAGGACTAGTATGATTATCAAAACCATGCATATTATAAGTAAGTGAATAATTACCTACATCTGTTAAAGCAAATACATTCTTACCTCTAACAGTAGAACCTATCTCTACCTTTAAATGACCATCTTCAAAGAAATCTTCCTTAATAGGTAATATAAAAGTATATTTATTCTTATCTAAATTATACATTTTAAGTAAATGCGTATCTATTTTATTACCTAATTCTAATGCACTTTTAAATACCATCAATCTTAATCTTTCTGCTTCAATTTGTTTTCTTTCCATAAATTACCTCCCTTTTAAGAAATTAACCACATCATCTATACTTTCTTTTGGTGTAGAAGCACCAGCCATTACACCAACCTTCTTACTATATTTTAAATCATCAATAACTAAATCATCTACAGTTTCAACTATTATAGTGTTATCACAATTAGTTTGAGCAACCTCATATAATTTTTTAGTATTAGAACTATTTTTACCACCAATAATAATCATAGTGTCTACTTCTTTAGATAATTCAGCACATTCTTTTTGTCTTATACTAGTAGCAGCACATATAGTATTATCTACTACAATATCAACATTTATACTAGATTTAATTAAATCAACCAACTTATCAAAACCAGAAACAGAATAAGTAGTTTGAGCAATTATTGCTATCTTATCTTTACCTGACTTATTAAATACATTAACCAAATCATTAATACCATCTTCATTTTCTAAAACATAAGAATCATTACCACAATAACTAATAGTACCAATAGCTTCAGGATGAACTTTCTTAGCTATTAATACAATAAAATAATTATCCTTTACATATTCTTTAGCAATATCATGTATCTTTAATACTTTAGGACAAGTTAAATCTATTAATTCAATATTATTTTTTTTAGCAGTATCATATACTTCTTGTGGTATACCATGAGCTCTTACTATCACTTTTTCATTATGTATATTATTAATAGAATCTATGATTTTAAGGCCTTTTCCAGATAATTTATCAACAACCTGTTGATTATGTACTAACTCTCCAAGACAATATAATTTATCATTTTCATCTAATAACTTTTCTGTCTTAGAAACAGAATTAAATACTCCTCCACAAAACCCAGCAGATTTACCAACAATAACTTCCATATAACCAACTCCAAACATAAAAAAGCAGATATTAAAAAATACCCACTTTTTATTCCTTTTTATCATCTTCTACAATTTTTAATATAACTTCCCCATCTTTTGTATACATATACTTCTCTCTCGCATATCTTGCTATATAATCAGGATCCTGTAATTTATTTACTTCACTCTTTAAGGATGCTTCTTGTTCTAGCAATTCATCTTTTTTCTTTAATAATTGATCTGTTTCTCTTTTATTGTTTCTAATTTCAATCCAGTCACTAAGAACTGTACTAATTAAGATAATAAAGAATAATGCCGCAAAAAACAACATAGAAACAGCTTTATTCTTGTGACTATTCTTCTTTATCTCTTTCTTTTTACTAGACATAAAGAACCCTCCTTATCATTATTAGTATATCATGAATACTACAGGTTCTTTACATCACAAATATAGTGTTTACACTCAAATAACAAAAATTTTACATAAAAGAACTCAAGATAAAATCTTGAGTAATTATTATAATTCAACTTTAACTAAATCTTCACCAGATTTTTTCATTTCTTCGTAAGCACCGAAAATAGCGTCTTCAAACATCTTACGAGTTTCTTGGTTTACTGGATGAGCTATGTCATCATAAACTCCTTCAGATACTTTTCTACTTGGCATTGCAATGAACATTTTATCATCACCTTGAATCAATCTGATACCAGTAACAACAAATGCCTCATCTAGAGTAACTGTTGCAATAGCTTTCATACGTGAATCTTCTTTTTCTTTATTACGAAGTACTACCTTTGTAATTTTCATTAATTAACACTCCTCCCAAGTTTAATAACTTAAGATAAGTGTAGAACAAATTTATGAAAAAATCAATAAAAATCTATCTTACACCGCTAAAAAAAGAAGAAAATTATTTTAAAAATTTAATTTTCTTCTTTAACTTATCTAATAACTTAAATTTAATTGTAATAATATTACCAATAATACATACTACTAAACCACCAATTATATCAAAGAAATAATGTTGTTTAACAAATACAGTAGATATAGCTATCAAGAATAAATATACTAATAAAAATACTTTTAATTTAGTATCAAATCCTTTAGATTTAAATAAACCATACATAACTTGAAAACAAAATATACAATGAATAGATGGAAAACAATTAATAGCTGGATTATCAAAGAAATACGTAATATCCAAATGTAATTTAGTTAAAAAATCTGTATCGGGAATAGGACCATGATCTATAACAGTAGGATAACATAAATAAACTACATAACTAATTAAACACCCTATAACTGCAGCTATAACACAATTAACAAAAATATCTTCATTCCCTTTCTTAAACATTAAGAAATAACTAATTAATACTACTGGATAAAAAGAATTATAAATCCATATAGTTCTAGTCCAAAAAGGTATCTTATCATCTAAAAAGAACTCTATAGTATGATAATTAGATTGAAATAACTTAATTCCCCAATAACATATCATATTACCTAATAACAATATTAATAAAGGATACCAAAACTTCTTACTTTTTATCATTATTATCATCCAATCTATTTACTATTTTTATAAAGCATTCTAAAGGAATTTGTTCTGCTCTAGATTGTAAATTTAAATTATATTCTTTTAATACTTCTTCAATAATACCTAAATTATATTTCTTTAAATTATTCTTAATATTCTTTCTCTTCATAGCGAAACTATCTCTAACAACTCTTTTAAATAATTCTTCATTACATGTATTAACTAATTTTCTCTTAGTAAACTTAATAACAGCACTATCTACATTAGGTACAGGAGTAAAACACTTTCTATTAACAAAGAATAACTTACTAATATCATAATAGTATGATAATAATACACTAATAGAACCATAATCCTTACTACCTGGTTTAGCACTTAATCTATCAGCCACTTCATTTTGTACCATTAAGACCATTTCTTTAACATCTATCTTATCATTAATAATCTTCTCAATAATAGGAGTAGTAATATAATAAGGTAAATTAGCAATAACATATAAATCATTATATTTAATATCTTTAATATCATTTAAAACATCTGCATTAAGAAAATCACCAAATATTACTTTAGTTTTATCATCTAAAAATTGATCTAAATACTTCTTAACCCTAACATCTACTTCATAACATATTAAATTTGATTTAAATAACTTTAAATATTTAGTTAATGCCCCTTGTCCTGGTCCTACTTCAATAATTAAATCATCTTCTTTAACATCTACAGAATCAATAATATTAATTAATACCTTTTTATCATTTAAGAAATTCTGACCTAAACTATGTTTATGTTTAAAATCACTCATTATATCACCTACTTAATATTATATATTCTTTTTACATTATCTTCAGTAATTTTAGATAATTCCTCCATACTAATCTTTTTAACTTCACATATAAATTTAACAATATCCCATATATGAGAAGGATTATTTTGTTCACTTCTATAAGGAACAGGAGTTAAATAAGGAGAATCAGTCTCTAAAACTATATTAACTAAATCCAATTTTAACAAAACATCTTTCAACTTACAATTTTTAAATGTAATAACACCATTAATACCTAATAAAAATCCCATCTTAATATAAATCATAGCAGTTTCATAACTACCACTAAAACTATGAATAACACCCTTAACTTTATATTTCTTTAAACAATTAATAGTATCATCAGTAGCATCCCTACTATGAACAATAACAGGTTTATTATATTTTTCAGCCAATTGTAATTGTCTTTCAAATAATTTAATTTGTTCTTCTTTATTATCTTTAACCCAGTAATAGTCTAAACCTATTTCTCCTATAGCAACTACTTTATCATCATTAATATGTTCTTCTATATATTTAAAATCATCTTCTTTAACACCATCTATGTTCTCAGGATGAATGCCAATAGCAGCATACATACCAGGATATTTATCCAAATATGATAAAACTTCCCTATTAGATGCATCATCACACCCATTATTTATAAAGTGTGGAATTTTATTTTCCACACATTTATTGATTGTATCAGATAGATCCTGATAGTATTCTTTATACAAATGACAATGAGTATCAGTAAACATAAGCACCACTTCCTAGAATATTATACCAACAAAATTATTTCCCGGGAAATAATTTTGAAACATCAAAAATAATTATAACCCGGGAAATATCAAAACAAAGTCCCTATTTAAGGCACATTTCCCGAGAAATATTATTTCCCGGGTTATAATTTGACTCGATTTTATTTCCCGGGAAATAAAAAGACTGTTTTCACAGCCTATTTTGTTTCAACTTCAATACGATCAAATAAATGAACTGGTTCTTCTAACTTAGTACCAACCTCTAATTCACCAAACTTATCAATAGTATCAAATCCACATTTATCAGTATTTAATTGCTTTAATATCTTTTCAGATGTATCAGTTAAGAATGGATTTAATAAAACAGCACAAATTCTTATACTTTCTAATAAATTATATAATACTGTACCCAATCTTTCTTTCTTAGATTCATCTTTAGCAAGACTCCAAGGCATTGTATCATCTATATATTTATTACATTTTCTTAATACATCAAATATTTCTTGAATAGCTTCTCCAACTTTTAATTCATCCATCTTAGCAGTAACATTCTTCTTTAAAGCTAATACACTATCTATTAAATCTTTATCTAAATCATCACTAACTTTATGATCTTGTACTATACCTTCAAAATACTTTTTATTCATGCTAACAGTTCTATTAACTAAATTACCTAAAATATTAACCAAATCTCCATTAATTCTTTCAATTAATAAATCTCTAGAGAATACTCCATCAGCAGCAAATGGTATTTCATGTAAGAAATAATATCTAACAGCATCTACACCAAATTCATTAACTAAATCATCCGCATATACGACATTACCTACAGATTTACTCATCTTACCATCAGCCATTATTAACCAAGGATGACCAAATACCTTTTTAGGTAATGGAATATCTAAACTCATTAAGAAACAAGGCCAATAAATAGTATGGAATCTAATAATATCCTTACCAATTAAATGTAAATCTGCTGGCCATAATTTTTTAAATTCATCTGTATCGTTGCCATCAGTATCATAACCAATATTAGTAATATAATTAGTTAATGCATCTAACCAAACATATACAACATGTTTAGGATCAAAATCTACAGGAATACCCCATTTAAATGAAGTTCTAGATACACATAAATCTTGTAATCCAGGTTTAATAAAATTATTAATCATTTCATTCTTACGAGCAACAGGTTGTATAAAATCTGGATGACTCTCAATATATTCTTCTAATTGTTTTTGATAATTACTTAACTTAAAGAAATATGATTCTTCACTTTTCTTTTCTACAGGTCTTCCACAATCAGGACATACAACCACTCCATCATCGTTTTTTACAACCTGTGTCTCAGTCCAGAAAGATTCATCTGGTGTACAATACCAGCCTTCATATTTACCTAGATAAATATCTCCCTTATCATACATCTTCTTAAATATATGTTGAACTATCTTTTCATGTTTTGGATCAGTAGTTCTAACAAATTTATCATAACTAGTATTCATTACATCCCAAATATCTTTAATAATACCAGCTTTTTCATCAACAAATTCTTGTGGTGTAACACCAGCTTCTTTAGCTTTTAATTCTATTTTCTCACCATGTTCATCAGTACCAGTTTGAAAATATACATCATATCCCTCTAATCTTTTATATCTAGCAATAGCATCAGCAAGTACAATCTCATAAGTATTACCAATATGAGGCTTACCAGAAGTATAAGCTATTGCTGTACTTATATAATACTTTTCTTTCTTCATATTAACTCTCCTTTTTATTTACCAGTAGAACCAAGTCCACCAGTTCTCTCTCCTTCAATTTCTTCTTCATCATCTACAGTTAAATATTTAGAGAAAACTGCTTGAGCAATTTTATCTCCAACTTTAACTACATAATCTTCAGTACCAAAATTTACTAATCTAACACTAAAATGACCTTCATTAGAAGAATTATTATAAAAATCACTATCTATTAAACCAACACTATTCATTAAACAAACATTATATTTATAACCTTGACTGCTTCTACTTAAAATATATAAACACTCATCATCATTCATGCATACTTTAAGACCAGTTTTAAAAGTCATGGCTTCACCAGGTTTAATAATACCATCTTCTAAACTTTTAATATCATAACCAGCACTCTTTTTAGTACTTCTTTTTGGTAATTCATAACTATCATATAGCATCCGATCATCACCAAAATCTTTTTTAAATTGCTTAAAAGATATCTTTTCAAATTTTCTCATAATAATCCCTCCTAAATAAAAAAATTCATAAATCTAAGGACGAAATAAATTCCGTGGTACCACCTTAGTTTATGAATTATCATACACTTATTCTCTTAACGCGAGTAACGCTTTAGTTCCAGATTCATATTCCCTACTTCAACTATGATCACTTTCACCTAACAGATCTCTCTAAAATAGTATTATACATAAGGCTCTTTCCTTCATCACTAATTAAAACTAAACATAATTTAACACAAAAAAAGAACTTAATCAAGTTCTTTAATTATAAATCTATAGGTTGTAACCATGGAATTATATTTCTTACAATTCCAAATATAACTAGTAGAGCTATTATTATATACCAAACTATACGAGGAGTTTTTTTATACCAACTATCAATATTCTTATATAAAGAATATAAATAATTAATAAAATAAACTAATGCAGGAAAAAATAATATAAAAAGTAATGGATTATATCTAAATGCTTGATAAAAATCTAATTTAATCATAGAAAATAACATTCTAGTAATACCACACCCTGGACAATATAAACCAGTAATAAAATGAATTGGACATGGAATATAAAGATTAAATAATTTACCTAAGATTAAATATACTATTAATAAAACAAAAAGAATAATATAAAATCTAATTTTTTTCATAATTAAAAAGCAGCTTTTAAGCTACCTTTCTATTCAGGAATCATTTGATTTAAATCGCTTTGAATTAAAGCTTGAACTACAATACCTAATCCAAATAATTCAAGGATTACATATAAAATAGCATTGTCTTTAACTGGTAAATTTCTCTTTGTTTGAGCAGTTTTCATTAAATCGCCCATTTTGTAAGCCCAGTAAATTCCATAAATTCCACAAGTAACAATAGTTAATAATAAAGCGATTCCACCAGATTGCATTTGAGTATCTTCTGATACTGTTTTAACATCATCAGTAATACCAACAAACCAAACAAGTGAATAAATTCCACAAGTTACAAGTGATAAAATAATAGAAACTACTATATCTCTCTTTTTCATATTATTTCCTCTCCTTCTCATAAAAAAGATAACACAAATTCATCTAATATACAATTATATTTTTTAAATTTTTAAAAAAAAGAATAGTAATTTTACTATTCCTTAATCTCATGTATTACTTCCTCCATTAATGGAACAATATAATATAAGAAATGATCTTTTTGATTAAGTAAAGTTAATGCAATAATAACTTGATTATGAAAATATCTTAATCTAAATCTAGGATTAATATTATAAGCTTTAATAAAGAATTTATCTCCTTCAATCTTATCAGATACATCTTTAGGTAGATCTATTTCTATTTCTCTATCACTTTGTCTAACATTAACTATACCTAAAGTTCTAGCTTGTTTTTCAAACCATTCTTCATACATATATATTTCTATTTCTTTACTAATTTTACCAAATCTATCTTCTAATTCTTTTCTAATTTCCATTAATTTATCATAACCATCAATTTCATTAATCTTCTTATGTATTTCTATCTTAACATCTTCATCAGAAACATAATCATCACTTATATGAGTTTCTACTTCTACCAGAGATTTATTAGAAGTATCTTCTTCCTCTTCAGATACATCTTCACCCTTCATACGACGCATTTCTTCCTCAATCATTTGCATATACATCTCTATGCCAACTGTATCTACAAATCCAGCTTGTTCTGATCCTAGCAGGTCTCCTGCACCTCTAATGGATAAATCTCTCATAGCTATTCTATATCCACTACCTAATTCAGTAAATTCTTTAATAGCTTGTAATCTTTTAACAGCCATATCATTTAATAATTTAGAATTATCATACATTAAATAAGCATAAGCTATTCTATTACTACGACCAACTCTACCCCTAATTTGATAAAGTTGAGATAAGCCAAATCTATCAGCATCATAAATAATCAATGTATTAACATTAGGTATATCAATACCAGTTTCTATAATAGTAGTACATAATAATACATCATACTCATAATTAACAAATGATTCCATAACATCTTCTAACTCATTTTTATTCATTTGACCATGAGCAATAGTTATTCTAGCTTCAGGAACCAATTCATGTAATTTATTTCTAACACTCTCTATAGATTCAACTCTATTATATAAAATAAATACTTGACCATTTCTAGATAACTCTTTATATATAGCATCTTTTATTATTAAATCATTTTCTTGAATAACATAAGTCTGAACAGGATATCTATTTACTGGAGGTGTATCAATTAAAGATAAATCTCTTAAACCACTTAATGCCATCTTTAATGTTCTAGGTATAGGAGTAGCACTCAATGTTAATACATTAACATCATTTTTATATTCTTTAATTTTCTCTTTATGAGTAACACCAAATCTTTGTTCCTCATCTACTATTAATAAACCTAACTTAGCAAATTTAACATCATCACTTAATAATCTATGAGTACCAAATACTAAATCTATAGTACCTTTTTCTAATCCTTCAAGTATTCTTTTAGTTTCTTTCCCACTAGTAAATCTATTTAATAAAGCTATCTCTATAGGATAATTCTTAAATCTATCTAAAGCATTCTCATATTGTTGTTTAGATAGTATAGTAGTAGGACATAAATAAAATACTTGTTTATTATTTAATATAGTTTTAAACATGGCTCTAAAAGCAACTTCTGTCTTACCAAAACCTACATCACCACATAATAATCTATCCATAGGAGTTTTACTACTTAAATCATTATCAATATCTTCTATAGCTTTTAATTGATCTTGAGTTTCTTCATATATAAATTCACTCTTAAATATATCTTCTTCAGCATACGTTTTAAATGCTTCTCCTTCAACATTATTTCTAGCTGCATATAATTTAATCAATTCTTCACTAATATCTTTAATCTTATTTCTTAAAGCTTGTTTTTTCTTAACCCAACTAGTACTATTTAATCTATCAATCTTAGGTGCACTGCCTTCTTTACCAGCATATTTAAATATAGTACTTATCTTCTCTACTGGAATATATACTTTATCATTACCAGCATAATTTATTTGAATATAATCCTTCTTTAAACCATTTTTAGTTAAAGTAATAACACCATTATAAATACCAACACCGTGTTGACTATGTACAACATAATCACCTATATGTAATTGACCAAAGTCTTTTATCTTCTTACCTATATGATAACTATTCTTATAATTAATAGTACTATTTTTTACTTTCTCTATATCATTCTCAGATATAACAACATACTTATCAAATACAAAACCACTATTTATTTTCTTATAATAAATATTAATTTCTTTATCTATAAACTTATTATTTTTAACAACATGATAACTATCTAAGAAAGGTTCTAAACTCTTTAATTGATTCTCTTTACTTAAACAAATAATAACCGTCTTACCACCAATTATTTCTTTCCTACAATACTTACCCAACAATTCAAAATTACTATTAAAATTCTCTATCTCTTGAGATTTAAATCTAATTACTTTACCATAATCATCATCATTTAAATCATTTAAATAAATAACCTTATCATATGATATTTCTTCAATCTCAAACATATATTTATTATTAGAATTATTACTATCATTATATTCTTTAATATCCTCTAATAATTTATTATAACTAATATCAATTTGATCTCTATTAATTATTACTACATAAGGATTATTCATATAATCAACTAAAGAACTATTACTATCACTAATAATCTCAGTATAAGGTTTAATCTTAATCTTATCTATTTCCTTAATAGATAGTTGAGTACTCTCATCAAAATATCTAATAGAATCAACATCATCACCAAAGAATTCTATTCTAATAGGATGATCTTCATCTATAATAAATAAATCAATAACAAAACCACGTACAGCATACTCACCAGTAGCAGTAACAATACTCTCCCTAACATATCCATATTTATCTAATAAATCTAATATATCATTTCTCTTAATACTAGAATTCTTATCAATATTAAATTCTAAATTTATTTTATTATTCTTATTAGGTAAATATCTTAAAAAACCCATTAAATTAGTTATTACAATAGATTTTTTACCTGATCTAATATTATCTATAGTTTCCAATCTTTTAACTTTTAAATCAGGACTTATAGCTACAGCAACACTAGTTAAAAAATCATCCATAGGAAATAAATAAACATCATCTATATAAGTTTTTAAATTATCATAATAACTATTAGCTTCATATAAACTATTAGCTAATATCAAAATATTATTATCTGACTTATTAAATAAATTTAACACGTAAAAAATGTTTAACTCCTTTGTTAAACCTGTAACAGTTAAACCATTTTCTATTTTAAAAAAATCAGATAAAAAATCCATTAAACCACCTAATTATATCTTCTCATACATTCTTCTATATCATTATCTATAAAACAATCTATTATCTCTTTAGTAGTATCACATAACTTATTAAATTCTTCTATATCCTTTTTACTAAATTTACCTAATACATAATCTTTAGTATCAATACTTTTATCATTAGCAATACCTATCTTTAATCTAGGAATACTATCAGTACCTAAATTACTAATAATAGATTTAATACCATTATGACCACCAGAAGAACTTTTATATTTTAATTTATAACTAAATAAAGGTAAATCTAAATCATCTTGTATTATTAACACATCATTAACATCTATTTTATAAAAGTTAACAAAATCTCTAATACAATTACCAGATAAATTCATATAAGTTTGAGGTTTTAAATAAATAACATTACTTGCTTCATAATATAATCCATTATACTTATTCTTCCATTTTACAGTACCTAAATAACTATCTAGAGTAAGAAAACCAACATTGTGTCGAGTTTTAGAATACTCTTTACCAGGATTCCCTAAACCAACAATTAACTTCATTATTTATCACCTTCTTCAAATATACCTTTATATGATTTACAACTTAATACATCTATAGGAGGCATTATCTTTAAACTACCACTATTACCATTCTTAGTAGCTTTAATTAATACCATAATAGCTTCCTTTTTATAACCTGCATATATAAATTGTAACTTCTTAACTTTAAAATTATATTTATTTAAACAATTTAATATTTCTTCTAATCTATCACATCTATGAACTATATATATAGGAGCCTTATTCTTCAATATATATTTAGCTGAAGTTAACATATCATCTAAATTCATAGTTATTTCATGTCTCGCAATAGCTTTCTCTTGATCTTCATTTAATAATGAATTTTTATTAACTTTAAAATATGGAGGATTACAAGAAACAGCGTCAACACTTTCAGGTAATATATATTCCAAAGCATCCTTTAAATTCGAATTAATTATTTCTATTCTTGATTCTAAATTATTTTCTCTAACACTCATCTTAGCTAATTTATATATATTTTCTTGTATTTCAAAACCATATATTCTAGCATTTGTTTTAGTAGATAAAATCAAAGGTACTGGTGCATTACCAGTACAAAAATCTACTATAGTTCTAACATTTTGTTTTAATTCTATAAATTCAGCTAATAATATAGAATCTAATGAAAATTTAAATTTATCATCATATTGATATATACAAAGTCCATAATCATATAAATCATTTAGAACGCTTGTCACAACCCAATTCTATCTCCTTTATCATACCATCTATATCAACAGTATATTTTCTTTTTAATATATCTACACTAACTACTTTACCAGTAGTATTATCCACTTTAACAGTTTGACCAACAGAAGGCAAACCTACTTGGCATCTAGAGTATTCTTCATCCTCATAAGTTAAACAACATAGTAATCTACCACAACAACCATTTATTTTAGAAGGATTTAAAGCAATACCTTGATTTTTAGCCATATTCATAGTAACAGAATCAATATGATTCAAGAAACTACTACAACATAATTTTCTACCACACAAACCTAAACCAGAAATATTTCTAGCTTTATCTCTAGCTCCAATTTGACGTAATTCTATTCTTGTCTTATATAAACCAGCTAATCTTTTAGCTAATTCTCTAAAATCTATTCTTTCATCTGCTATAAAATTAAATAATAATTGTTTCTTATCTAAAGTATAACTAGCATCTAATATATTCATATCTAATTCTAATTCTTTAACAATTTCTCTTGCTTTAGATAAACACTTTTCAGCTTCTGCTAAATTAGAAAGATAATTATCATAATCTTTATCACTAGCTATTCTAACAACTTTCTTCATTTCATCTAAAGAAATATTAACTTTATCATTATCAGCTTTATACATTACTTTACCTAATTGTAGACCCTTTTCAGTATCAACAATAACATTAGTATCTTTATCTATTTCTAATTTTTCTCCATTAAAGTAATATATTTTACCTTCACTCTTTAATGTAACACCATAAATATTACTCATAATATTTCCTCATTTCTATAACAAATTTATCTAAAACTAAATCTATATTAACATTACTTACTATATATTTTAATATATCTTCTATTAAAACCATTATATTAATAATATTTTTATCACTAATTTCTTTTAATATTTTAATCTTATCTTTCCTCTTATTAAAATAACAATCTCTAATATAGTATAACATCTTTTTAAAAAACAATTCCCAATCAGCTCTATTATCATATAAATCAATCATTTTTTTATTATAAAATATATCTTCATTATTCTTATAAATAGAATTTAAATATATTTTAACCTGATCTAACATTTCATCATCTATATAATTATCATTAATATCATAATTACAAACTAAAGTTTGACATCTACTCTTTATAGTAGTTATAACTCTTTCACTATTATTAGTTATAAAAAAACCAATAATATCATCAGTAGGTTCTTCTAAAAATTTTAATAAAGCATTTCCAGAAGAAGCATTAAGCTTCTCAGCTTGTTTAATAATATATATATTATATTTAGAAAAAACAGGCTTAGTACTAAATTTATTTTTTAAATCATTAATTTGATCTATCTTAATACTTAAAGTATCTGAATCTACAACAATTAAACTAGGTAAATTATTATTATCAATTAAATTACATAAATTACAATCTACTCTATTACATTTATCTTTATATTCATAAGAACAATTAATTAATTTAATAAAACTAATAATATCATTAAAACACTTATTATAATCATTTGTTTCAAGCAAAAAAGCATGAGGTAACTTATTCTCACGATATCTTTTGACTAAAGAATTAATTTGAGTAGATTCAATCACGACCTCACCCCATCAATGATTAAGAAATCTTTTTTCTATCACTTAAAGCTCTATCTAAAGTAATATCATCTAAATAATCTATTTCAGCACCCATAGGAATACCATAAGATAATCTAGATATTTCTACATCTTTACCTTCAAATATCTTTTGTAAATATAAAGTAGTAGTTTCACCCTCAATAGTAGACTTTAAAGCTATTATTAATTCAGGTTTATCCAAATTTTTAACTCTATCTACTAAACTAGAAATATTTATATCTTCTGGATTAATATCATCAATAGGAGATATTAAACCATTTAAAACATGATATACACCATTAAAGTTTCCAGCTTTTTCAAAAGCAAAAACACTTTTATAATCTTCTAAGATACAAATAACATTCTTATTTCTAGTTTCATCATTACATATATCACATACTTCTTTATCAGTTATATGACCACACACATTACATGGATGTAAATTATTTTTAGAATCTATCATAGAAGAAGAAAAATCCTCAACTTCTTTCTCACTAAGATCTAAAACAGATAAAGCCATTCTTTCAGCACTTTTATCACCAATACCAGGTAACTTTTTAAAACTATTAATTAAATCTGATAATGCCTTAGGATACATAATTAAAATAAACCACCTAATTGATTACCATAAGCACCAAGAACTTTTTCAGTTTCCTTATCAATTTGACTCATAGCATCATTAACAGCAATAGTAATCATATCTTCAAGAACTTCTTTATCATCATTTTCAATATCAACTTTGATTTTAACAGATTTTAAATTTTTATCTCCATTAAAAACTACATCTACCATTTCAGAAGAACCAGTAAATTCCTTCTTATTTAATTCATCTTTTTTCTTTGTAATATCACGTTGCATTTTTTGTGCTTGTTGCATTAAAGCTTGCATATTCATAATTCATTCTCCTCTATTCTACTTTTAATATAGATCCAAAAACATCTTCACCAAGTTGTTCAATATCACTCTTTGGAGTATTATCTACAACTTCTTCAGATTCATAATCTATATTCTCTTCCACATATATATATTTTATTTTATTTTTAACATTTTCTCTATATTTTTTTACTTCATTTTTCCATGAATCTTCATTTAAAGCGACAAAACGATAAGTATTATTATTAAACTTTCTAAATAAAGATTCAACAACATCAATAGAACCATTAATTAACTCATTAGTAGAATCTATTTTACTTGTAATAATTGCATATTTATCACTAGCAGCTTGAATAACAGTATCAGAAAGTAAAGCATATACTTTCTTATCAGATTTTTTTAAACTACTAACAAAATCATTCCATAAAGTAATTAATGATTCCTTCTTAGATTTATCTGCTTCACTAAAACAATTTGATATTCTTAAATCAGTATCAAAAACAATCTTGTTGTTGATAACTACTTCTTTTTGAGTTGATTTAGAATTGTTATCTGTGGAGTCTAATTCCTTTATTTTAGGTACATTACTAGCTTTTAAATCATCTACTTCACTAATATATTTATTATCATTAGAAATAACATCAGAATTAAAATCAACACTTTGTTGTTTATTTCCCGGGAAATATTTTTCATCCCTATTAACATATTTTAAAATAATAACTTCAATTAAAATAAAAGGATCAATCTTAACATTAGAAGTATTAGATAAAGATTCATTTAAATCAAATATTAAATTAATTACAGAATCAAAATCAATACCATTATTTACTTTACCTGATTTAATATCAATAGCATAATCCCTTAAACAAGAAACCATCTTCTCAACTAATACAGAATAATTAACACCAGAAGCTTTAATATCTTCTAATAATTTAATTAACTTATTAGAATCATTATCTTCTAAAGTGTGGATAACATCCATAATTTTAGAATTAGAAATAGTACCAAAATAAGAAGTAACTAAATCTAAAGTAATACTCTCTCCTTCACAAGATAACTGATCTAACATACCTAAAGCATCACGCATACCACCAGAAGATAAAACAGCTATTTCAGATAAAGCATCATCATCAGCTTTAATATCTTCAGTATCACAAATATATCGTAATCTATTAATAATATCTTCTTTAGAAATAGGTTTAAAATCAAATCTTTGACACCTAGAAAGAATAGTAATAGGTACCTTTTGAATATCCGTAGTAGCTAAGATAAATACTACATGTTCTGGAGGTTCTTCTAAAGTAAGAAGCAAAGCATTAAAAGCACTTGTGGATAACATATGAACTTCATCAATAATATAAATCTTATATTTTGAATTAGAAGGAACTAATCTAACACTATCAATAAGATCACGAATCTGATCAACGCCATTATTAGAAGCAGCATCCAATTCAATAATATCCGGATTATCAATAAAATTAGAACAACTAATACAATTACCACAAGGATTACCATCAATAGGACTATCACAATTTAAAGCTTTAGCAAACAATTTAGCACAACTAGTTTTACCAGTACCTCTAGGACCAGTAAAAATATAAGCATGAGCGTGTTTGCCAGTAATAACAGCATTCTTTAACATATCTACAGTATACTTTTGACCAACAACATTATCAAAAGAATCTGGTCTATATTTACGGTATAAAACCTTATAACTCATAATAAAACCTCCTGTGGATAATTATATCACAAAAAAAAAGAATTATCTTCTTTCTTCAAAAAATAATGTTAATAACTTTTTAAGTTTTTTCTTCTCGTATTCATAACCAGAAACAAGTTGTTTATTAATTAAATTATCACCATACAAATAAGGAGTATCCCTAGGTAATAAAAATAAAACATTATCAATTCTAGATTCCTTAATAATAGCTGAACACATATCACAAGGTTCTAAAGTAGAAACTAAAGAATAACCATTTAATCTCCAATCACCTAAAGACTTTTCTGCAGAAACAATAGCAGTAATTTCAGCATGATCTAAAACACTATAATTAGATTGCCTACTATTAGAACACAAACTAATAATATTACCAGATTTATCTATAACAGCTGCTGCTACAGGAATCTCATTATTTGAATAAGCAGACTCAGCAGCTTCAACAAGCTTATTGATTAAATTATCATTTATCATAAAATCACCCAAAATAAAAAGTGCACACGTACAGAGGCTATGTAAGCTGCTACCTTCCGATCCTGACTTGGTCATAGCATATCCGTTGCACAAAAATATATTAACAAAATATATTAAAATAATCAAGATTAACTATATATCAAATTGGAATCGAAATATAAAATATCGATAAATATATCAACTCATTGCTGATTTTTAATATGATATATTTTCAATGTTCCACGTGGAACATTATTTTAAAAATATTATATATATATGTTTATAAATATTAATACTTTTTAGAGAATAAATAAATCGATATAGTTTAATAAAAAAGTTGATAATTTTATTTATAGTTAAAATTAAAAATATCAACAGCAATGTTCCACGTGAAACATCAAAACAAAAATAGAAAATGATCTATATAAAAACATAGTTCATATTTCATATAAAAAATAAATAATTATTAACAATGTTCCACGTGGAACATTATCAACACAAAAAAACTAGTATATATTTCAATACTAGTTCACATATGTTCCACGTGGAACATTAAATATCATCATCTAAATTATCATCTTCAGATTGTTGATCATCAAAATCTAAATCATCTGAATCAGCTTCTGCTGCTTCTAATAATCTATCTAAACTTGTATCACTGTTGATAACGTCACTGTTATCGTCAGATTTAGAATCAATCATAACATCAGAATCATTAACTTCCACTTGATTTAATTCCGCATTTTCAGGGACTTCTTCAATTTGATTATTTCCCAAATCAACATTCTGTTGATTATCTTCATCTTTCTCTTTATCTACAATACTTAAAGTAGCAACGATATTATCACCCTTCAAATTAATTAATCTAACACCTTGAGTAACCCTACCAAGAACATTAATTTGATCTAAAGGCATTCTCATAACCATACCAGCATCAGTAATAATAATTGCATCACAATCAGGACGAGTAATCTTAAATGCAGCTATATCACCATTCTTATCAGTAATACTTAGAGCTTTAACACCCTTGCTACCACGCTTAGTAGTTCTATAATCAGCAACCTTAGATTGCTTACCATAACCCTTCTTAGTAACAATTAAAATATTATCCTCATCTGACGCTATTTCAGCCCCAATACAAGACGAATTACCTAAGTCAATACCTCTTACACCTGAAGCAGTTCTTCCCATTATACGAACGTCATCTTCATTGAATTTAACCATACGACCATTACTTGAACCAAGTAATACCATATCATTACCAGAAGTCTTTCTAACTGTTAATAACTCATCATCTTCCTTAAGAGTAATACAAATCTTACCATTAGTTCTAATATTATCAAATTCACCAACTTTAGTTCTCTTAACCAAACCACTACGAGTAACAAATAATAAATTATTTACATCTTCTTCTGGTTTAATCTTAATAATAGAATTAATCATTTCATCCTTTTCAATAGGAAGTAAATTAATTACTGGTAAACCTTTAGATTGACGACTAAATTCAGGAATCTCATAACCCTTAATACGATATACTTTACCTTTATTAGTAAAGAATAATACATAATCGTGAGTCTCTATATTAATCATATGATCAACAAAATCTTCCTCATTTGTTGCCATACCTTTAATACCTACTCCACCTCTATTTTGACTCTTAAACGTATCCGAAGTAGTTCTCTTAATATAACCTTTATGAGTTAAAGTAATCATAACATCCTCATTAGGAATTAATGATTCATCTTCAATATAATCAATAGCAGTCATATCTATCTTAGTACGACGTTCATCAGCAAATTTATTCTTAATTTCAGTCATTTCATCTTTAATTATATTTAGAATCTTCTCTTCACTAGCTAAGATACCTCTTAACTCATCAATTAATTTATGTAATTCATCTAAATGATTTTCAACATCTTCTCTAGCCAAACCAGTTAATCTTCTTAACTTCATCTCTAATATAGCTTGAGCTTGAACCTCAGTTAGACCAAATTTATCCATTAAACCTTGTAAAGCTTCTTTATCAGTTTTACTACCTCTAATTAATTTAATTACTTCATCAATATTATCAATAGCAATCTTTAATCCTTCATAAATATGAGCTTCTTTCTCAGCTTTATCAAGATTATATTTAGTTCTTCTAATAATAACTTCTTTTTGGAAATCAACATATTTTACAATAATATCTTTTAAACCAAGAGTTTTAGGAACTCCTTGATCTAACATTAAGAATATTATTCCAAAATTAGTTTGAAAATCAGTATGTTTATATAATTGATTTAATACAACCTGTGCATTAGCATCCTTTTTTAAAGTAATAGTAATTTTAATACCATCTTTTAAATCAGCATGATAATCAGTAATACCTTCAATTACTTTATTATGAACTAATTCAGCAACTTTATTTTTTAAATCTAAAGTACTAATACCATATGGAACTTCATCTACAACAATATATTGTCTACCATTCTTTTCTTCAATAGTTGCTTTACTTCTTATAGTTATAGAACCTCTACCAGTTTCATATGCTTTTTTAATACCACTATTTCCTAAAATAATTCCTCCTGTTGGAAAATCAGGACCTTTAATAATTTGCATTAATCCATTAACATCTATATCTGGATTATCTATATAAGCAATACAACCATCTATTACTTCACCTAAATTATGTGGAGGAATATTAGTTGCCATACCAACAGCAATACCCATAGTACCATTAACTAAAATATTAGGGAATCTAGAAGGTAAAACTCTAGGTTCTTTTTCAGTACCATCGAAGTTATCATCCATATCAACAACTTCTTTACCAATATCTCTTAATAATTCTAAAGATATCTTAGAAAGTCTTGATTCTGTATAACGCATAGCTGCAGCTCCGTAACCTTCAATATTACCAAAGTTACCATGACCATCAACTAACATACAACGATAACTAAAATCTTGTGCCATTCTAACCATTGCTTCATAAATTGAAGAGTCACCATGTGGATGATATTTACCCATTACATCTCCAACTATCTTGGCACTTTTAACATGTGGTTTATCTGGAGTAAAACCAGATTCATACATAGAATATAAAATTCTTCTATGAACAGGTTTTAAACCATCTCTTAGATCAGGTAATGCACGTGCAGTAATAACACTCATTGAATAATCTAAGAAAGAATCTTTTATTTCTTTAACTATATTATTATGTTCTACTCTATCCATACATTACACCCCCTAAATATCTAAGTTTTGTACAAATACAGCATTTTCTTCAATAAATCTACGACGAGGTTCTACCTCATCACCCATTAATTGAGAGAATGCTTCATCAGCACTTCTTGCATCTTCTACAGTAATTTTTCTTAAAACTCTTTTTGTAATATCCATAGTAGTTTCATTTAACTCTTCTGGATCCATTTCTCCTAAACCTTTCATACGTAAAATATCACGTTTAGTATTAGGAGCTAATGTAGAAAGATAATCATCTCTTTCTTTATCATCTAATACATATTTTCTAGTTTGACCATGCTTTATACAATATAAAGGTGGTTGAGCAGCATATACATGACCAGCTTCAACAATCGGTCTAAAGAATCTATAAAATAATGTTAATAACAATACTCTAATATGAGCACCATCTACATCGGCATCAGTCATTATAATTATTTTGTCATATCTTAATTTAGATAAATCAAATTCATCACCAATACCAGTACCAAATGCAGTAATAATAGTTCTAATTTCTTCATTACCTAATGCTCTATCTAATCTAGCTTTTTCTACATTTAATATTTTACCTCTTAAAGGAAGTATAGCTTGAGTAATAGAATCTCTACCTTTAATAGCAGAACCACCAGCACTATCTCCCTCGACTAAGAATATTTCACATTCAGAAGGATCTTTACTTTTACAATCAGCTAATTTACCAAAGAAATTAGTAATATCTAAATCACCTTTTCTACGAGTAGCTTCTCTAGCTTTTTTAGCAGCTAACCTAGCTCTAGTAGCCATAATTGATTTTTCAACAATTAATCTAGCTTCTACAGGATTTTCTAATAAAAATCTTTCTAAACCTTCACTAAATACATCATCAGCAATTTTTCTTACTTCAGCATTACCTAATTTAGTCTTAGTTTGACCTTCAAACTGAGGATTAGGATGCTTACAAGAAATAATCATTGCTAATCCTTCTCTAACATCATCACCAGTTAAAGGATCATCATTATCTTTTAATAACTTATTATTTCTAGCATAATTATTCATTATTCTAGTTAAAGCTCTCTTAACACCATCTTCATGAGTACCACCCTCATGAGTATTAATATTATTAGTAAAAGAATATATATTAGAATTATAATCATCATTATATTGAAATGCTACTTCTATAGAAATATCATCTTCCATACCTTCTACATAAACTATTTCTTCATGTAATGGTTTCTTATTTTTATTTAATTTCATTACGAACTCTTTAATACCACCTTCATAATGAAATACCTTCTTTTTCTCATCTTCACGAAGATCATCTAATATAATCTTTAAACCTTTATTTAAAAATGCTATTTCTTCTAATCTATTAGCTAAAGTATCAAAATCATAAACAGTAGTTTCTGTAAATATTGTAGGATCAGCTTTAAAAGATACAGTAGTACCAGTTCTATCTTTATCACAAGTGTCGATAACTTTTAAGTTTTCAACAGGATGACCACCATTTTCAAATCTTTGAAAATGAACTTCACCATCCCTATATACTCTAACTTCTAACCATTCAGATAAAGCATTAACAACTGAAGCACCAACACCATGTAGTCCACCAGATACTTTGTATCCGCCACCACCAAATTTACCACCTGCATGTAGTACAGTAAAAATTGTTTCAATTGTGGATAACCCTGTCTTTGCATTAGTACCAGTAGGCATACCTCTACCATTATCTTTAACAGTAATTACATTATTTTTTTCAATAACTACATCTATTTGATTACAATATCCTGCTAAAGCTTCATCTACAGCATTATCTACTATTTCCCAAACTAGATGATGTAATCCTCTTTCACTTGTAGTACCAATATACATACCAGGTCTTTTTCTAACTGCTTCAAGTCCTTCTAATACTTGAATATCACTATCTGTATATTCTTCCTTCATAATTAACCCTCCATTATTATGCCATCTTCTACTTTAAACAAACTACTATTCTTTAATATTTTTTTATCAATATTATCTATATCAGTTGTTGTAATAAAAGTTTGAACATCTTTATTAATTAAATTTAAAATATTTTTTATCTTTTCCCTATCCAATTCACTAAATAAATCATCTAGTATTAAGATAGGATACTCCCCTTTTATTTCATAAAAAATATCTAATTCACATAATTTATAAGCAATAATAGCATTCTTTTGTTGCCCTTCAGATCCATAATCTTTAATATATTGCTTTTTCATTTTAAATTTAAAATCATCATGATGTATCCCAATAGATGTTTTACCTAAAATAATATCTTTATTTAAATTATCCTTATACTTATTTAATATTTTATCTTTATCAAAATTATTAAAATCTGTAACATATTCAATAACTAAATCATCTATATTACATATTTCCTTATAATAGTATTTAATACCTTTATTTAATAAAGAAACATATTTCTTTCTAGAATTATATATATTCTCACCATAATCAACTAATTTATTAGTAAGAACATCTAAATATTCTAATGAACTATTAGCATTAATATTAACAGTCTTTAAATACATATTTCTCTGTTTTAATAATTTCTCATACATATTAAGATTCTTTAAATAATTATTATTTAATTGTGATATTTCCAAATTAATAGATTTTCTTCTAAAACTAGGACTATCCTTAATAAATCTAAGATCATCAGGATTAAATAAAACTACAATAATTTTAGAAATATAATCACTTAATTTTTCAATCTTGGTATTATTTACTTTTACCTTTTTACCATCACTTTTGATAATAATCCTATAATTATTGACGTAGTTATCCCTAACTTTTCCTTCAACCTTGCAAACATCTTTATTGTTCATAATTAAAACTTTATCAACAGAACCCCTAAAAGACTTTGTAAGAGCAAGTACATAAATACTTTCCACTAGATTGGTTTTCCCTACACCATTATTTCCATATATAATATTATAATTTTCAGAAAAATCCATCTCTAGCTTTTCATAATTTCTAAAATTAATTAATTTCAAGTGATGTATTTTCATTTTAAGCCTCTTTTATGACCATTTTTTAAAAAAAAGTATTAAGTAGTACTCCCATACCACAAATACATTATATCATAAAAAGCTACTATTTAGTAGCTTTTTTGTCTATATTTTGTATTTTTCTTATATTTAATATATCTTCAATTCTAGAACATCTATACATTTGATTATCTAAAATTGCACAAGATACATCTAATAATAATTTTTTCCCATTTTTAAGTTCAACAATTGACTTATCTTTAAACTTATCTGGTTTAATAATATGTTTATAAGATAACCAAGAGCAATTTTCATTCTTAGGTGATAATGTAGGAAAAAATATTAGATCAAAAGACTCTTCTACAATTACAGGAACTTTATGTGTATATCCAGCTAAATTTAAAGTACCTTGTTGTCTTCCTGATAAAGAACTACCAAAATATTCACAACTATCTTCCATTATTTGTAATGGACTCTTGTTAACAATAAATGATTTATCCACCTCATATACAACAGTCTTTTCTTCTTTTGGTATTAAAGCTACAGTATCTTTATTTATTTCATAACTTTCCATAACCAAAACCTCCTCTCTTTTTTTGATACTACCCTTTTACCAAATTAAAATACTAAAAAAAGACGGAAATCGACGGATTTATAAAAAAAATAAAAAAAAATACTTATTTTTCAATAAGTATTAATTTTTAATAAGTTTTTATAGGTAAAATTAATTGTATTAAACTTTCATCACTACTAGATTTAATAACAATAGGTTTAACTTCCCCATTCAATAATATTAAAATATCTTCATCTTTAATAGTCTTTAAAGCATCTAACATATACTTAGCACTAAATGAAATATCAATATTAGCATCAGTATTAGAATCAACATCTAATTTAACTTCAACCTTACCAATTTCAGAAGCATAAGAATTAATAACCATCTTTTTACCTTTAACTCTCATCTTAACTATATTCTTTTCTTTACTTTGAGTTAATAAAGCAGCTCTACTAATTGCAGAATTAAAATCAACTAACTTAGTATTTAATATAATAGAAAAATCAGAAGGAATTAAATTATTAGTATTAGGATAAGTTCCAGATAATAAATTACTTTGGAATATTATATTTTTATATTTAAATAATATCTTGTTACTAAATACATGCATTTCCACAGGTTCATCTTCACTTATTATATGATCTAACTCAACTATATTCTTACCTGGAATAACAATATTTACTTCCTCTTCAGTAGGATTATCTAATTTAATAATCTTTTTAGCTAATCTATATGAATCAGTAGCTATACATTCAAATGAATCCCCTACTATTTTAAAATTTAAACCAGTTAATAAAGGTCTTAATTCTTGAGTAGAAATAGCAAATGAAGTTTGACTAATAACATCTTTAAAACAAAAACCATTTAATACAATAGGATTCTTACTTTCTTCTAATTTTAAACTAGGATACTCTTTAGAATCTAAACAGTTCAAATCATATTGACTATTATCACTATATATTTTAATCTTCATACCATCTAATAATTCAAAATTAATATTATCTGATGGCATATATTTTATAATATCTAATATATATTTACTTTGTACAATTATAGAACCTTCTTTTTCCACTTCAGAAATAGAATCTCTTTCTATAAATGATCTAATAGTTAAATCACCATCACTAGCAGTTAAATATAATCCTTCTTCATTTAATTCAAATTTAACACCATTTAATATAGGTATTATTATCTTAGAAGATAAAGCCCTAGTAACATTAGTTAAATTTTCTAACAATAAATTTTTATCAATTGTAAATTTCATTAATATTCCTTCTTTCTTATTATTATTTTAATTAAATTATTATTATTAAGGAGTGGATATTGTTAATAACTCATTTTATATCCACAATTATCTAGAAAATCTTATTAATAACATATGTTGATAATTACTTTTTTATCAACAATATTATAACAAATTTATAATTTTGATTTAATTTCATTAATTATTTCTTTTAATTGTGCATTATCTTTTAAATCTTCTTCTATTTTATCACAAGCATGTATAACAGTTGAATGATCTCTACCACCAAATTCCAAACCTATTCTAGGAAAAGATTGATCAGTCATCATTCTACACATATACATTGCAACCATTCTAGGATAAACAATATTAGCACTTCTCTTTTTACCTTTCAATACCTCTACAGTAATATTATAGTAATCAGCAACAGCTTTTTGTATAGAAGATATATCATTAGTATTATATATATTTTTATTAATATAATCTATTAAAGCTTCAGAAGTAATAGATAAATCAATAGTTTCTGAAGGGTTCATTGCTGTATAAGCTACTACCCTATTAATAGCACCTTCTAATGCTCTAACATCTGTATCAAAATTATTAGCAATAAATTCTATAGCTTCATCACTCATCTTATTAGCTATATTATGATAATTTTTAATTTTATCTCTAATAATTCTACATCTTAATTCAAAATCAGGTGGATAAATATCAACAGATAATCCCCAATTAAATCTACTCTTTAATCTTTCTTCCAATAGTTGTAAATCATCAGGAGATCTGTCAGAACTAATAATTATTTGTTTATTTTTACCATGTAAATCTTCAAAAGTATGGAAGAATTCTTCTTGAGTTTTATCAGCATTTACTAGGAATTGAATATCATCAATAATTAATACATCTATATTTCTATATTTATTTTTAAATTCATTTGCATAATTAAGACCATTAGTTTTATTAGCAAATCCAGAAACATCCATTTTAAATTCTTCACTAGGAATATATAAAACCCTTAATTCTGGATGAACTTTATTTATATAATTACCTATAGCATGCATCAAATGAGTTTTACCCAACCCACTTTTTCCATATATAAATAATGGATTCCATTGAGTACCTGGATTCTCTGCGACTGCAAGAGCAGATGTTCTAGCAAATTTATTAGTATCCCCTACTACGAAATTATCAAAATTCATATCAGGTTTTAAATTACTTTCAAATTTTTCTTCATTTAAATTTTCTATATTATTATCAATAATTTTAACAATAGTATCTTCCAATTGAGGATTTAATTCATCTTTTAAATAACACTCTAATTCTCTTTCAACACCAGTTACTTTTAAGAAACTATCAGTTATTAAACTATAATATGGTTCTTTTAACAATGTTTTCTTTTGAACAAACATAGCAACTTGTAATACTATTTTATCGTCTTTAAGTTCAATTAATTCAGCATCTTTAAACCAACACCCAAAGTTGACGGTAGCAACCTCTTTTTTTATTAAATCTAATACCTTAGACCATATTTCATCAAGATTCAACACCATCACCTCACTCTGAACCAATTAGTACAATTATTCTAACTCTAACTGTGGAAAAAAAAAAGGATAATTTTTTGAAAAAATACTATCAACATATTTAATCACAAAATTACCCACAATTTATTTCTTCAATTATCTATTAAAACAAAATTTATCAACATTATCAACATATTTTTAATTAACATGTTAAAAAAGTTATCCACATATCCACAGAAAATTGTGAACAACATTTTTAATACAACTAAATAGCCTAAATTTCTTGACTTTTTTTTAATAATAATATTATAATAAGAGAGCTTATTTAGATGTGGAGGTGTTAACATGAAAAGAACTTATCAACCAAATAATAGAAAAAGAGCTAAAAAACACGGTTTCTTTGCTAGAAAAGAATCAAATATTTTAAATTCAAGAAGAAAAAAGGGAAGAAAAAAAATAGTTGTTAAATAAACCACTCATAAAGTGGTTTTTTGTCTATAAAAAGGAGTTGTTTTACATTGAAAAGAATTGAAACAATAAAATGTAAAAATGATTTTAATGATATCATAAAAAATGGAGAATTCGTTAAAAATAATTTATATATTATATATATAAGGAAAAGCGATATCGAAAAACCTAAATATGGAATAGCTATAAGTAATAAAGTAGGTAAAGCATATTTAAGAAATAAATTAAAGAGACAAACTAGATCAATTATAGACAAATACAGAAATTTATTTAAAAATAATAACAATTATATTATAATGATTAGGAAGAGCTGTGCAGAAGCTGATTATCAATCTAAAGAAAAAGCTTTAAAAGCACTTATAGAAAAATAGGTGAAATAATGAAAAAGAAAATAAAAATAATATTAGTACTATTTTTATTCTTATTAGCAACAGGATGTACTAAAACATTAAAAGATGATGATAAAAAAGTAGTTACTAATCCAGATACTGGTCAATCATTAACATCAAACATATTATGTCAACCAAGTGAAGAAAAATTATATAAGTTATATGAAGAACATGATGAAGAATTACAAGTACAACTTAATGATTTACCAAAATGTAGAGAATTTACTCCAGGTAAATTAAAATACCAAAGTTTATGGGAAACAATATTTGTTAAACCCTTAGCATTTGTTATTTTAAAATTAGGATATCTATTTAGAGATATGGGTTTATCAGTAATGGTTATGGGATTATTAATAAGATTATTATTATTCCCATTACAAATTAAAACAATTAAACAATCTCAACAAATGCAAAAATTACAACCTGAAATAAATAGAATAGAAAAGAAATATAAAGATAAAACAGATCAAGAATCAATGATGATGAAGAGTCAAGAAACAATGGCTTTATATAAGAAATATAATATTAATCCAGTAGGTGGATGTTTATCAGCATTTATTCAATTACCAATATTCTTTGCTTTCTTAGAAGCAATTAATAGAGTTCCAGCAATATTTGAAGGAACATTCTTAAAAACATCTTGGAATTTAGGAATGACTCCAGGAACAGGAATAGGTCAAGGACATTACACTTATATAATATTAATTGTATTAATAATTGGAACAACTTATTTCTCATTTAAAAATACAATGAATCAAACAAATCAAAATCCAGAAATGGCTAAACAAATGAAAATGATGACAACATTTATGATTATTATGATCGGAGTAATGTCAATAAATTTACCTACTGCAATAGCATTATATTGGGTAGTAACAAATGGATTTGCAGTATTCCAAGGTATAATTGTTAAAAAAATGGTAGGAAAGAAGGATTAATATATATGAAATATGAAGAATTTGAAGGTAAAACCTTAGAAGAAGCTAAAGAAAAGGCTTTAGAAGAATTAGGTGTAGAAGAAAAAGACTTAATTACTAAAACAGAAGAAAAAAAGGGAAAACTATTTAAAGGAACTACTTATATTTACAAAGCAGTAAAAATAACTACTGTTGCAGATTTCCTTAAAGAAAAATTAATCGAACTACTAAATAATATGGGAATTGAAACACAATTAGAAACAAGTATTAGGGATGAACAAATTAAAATAAAAATGTATTCAGATAAGAATAGTATCCTAATTGGAAAAAATGGACAAACATTAACAGCAATTCAAACAATATTAAGACAAATGGTATTTAATGAATTAGATGCTTATCCTTATATCCTATTAGATGTTGAAAACTATAAAGAAAAGAAAATGGGATATCTTGAAAGAGATGCTAAAAGAATAGCTAAAGAAGTATTAAAAACTAAAGTTCCAGTTAAATTAGATGATATGAATTCTTATGAAAGAAGAATAGTACATAATGCATTAACTAAGTTTAAAAATATTTCAACAGCTAGTGAAGGTGAAGAACCTCATAGACATATAGTTATAAGTTATAAAGAAAAAGAAGAGGATGAATAATCCTTTTTTTTTGCTTAAAAATATCTTGGGAAATAATATAAATTGTGGATAACTAAACAATTTTACATATAATTATTACAAAATTATTTCCCGGGAAATAATTTTAGGTTATTATATATAAAGAATATATATAATTTACAAATACAATAAAAGTGATATAATACAAGGACTAAAGGGGTGATTAACATGAATGATACAATATGCGCAATATCAACTGCTCAAGGAGTAGGTGCAATAGCTATAATTAGAGTAAGTGGAGAAGACTCAATTAAAATAGTCAATAGTATCTTTAAAGGAAAAGATTTAACTAAAGTAGAATCACATACAATTAATTATGGTCATATTGTAGATAATAATAAAGAAATAGACGAAGTATTAGTATCAATTATGAATGCGCCAAAAACTTTTACAACAGAAGATATAGTAGAAATAAACACTCATGGAGGCATAGCATCTACAAATAAAGTATTAGAATTATTACTAACTCATGGATGTAGACTAGCAGAACCAGGAGAATTTACTAAAAGAGCCTTTTTAAATGGCAGAATAGATCTTATAGAATCAGAAGCAATAATGGATATGATTAATGCTAAAACAAATTCTCAAATGGAATTAGCAATGAACCAAATTAATGGAAAAGTATCAGATTTAATTAATAAATTAAGAGATGATATGGTTCAAATAATAGCAAATATAAATGTAAATATAGATTATCCAGAATATGATGATGTAGATATAATAACTAATGATGTATTAATACCTAAAATAACTAATCTAAAAGAACAAATAGAACAAATTCTAAAAGATAGTAGAAACGGTAAAATAATAAAAGAAGGAATTAAAACATCTATAATAGGTAAACCTAATGCTGGTAAAAGTAGTTTATTAAATGCTTTACTAGGTGAAGAAAAAGCTATTGTAACAGACATAGCAGGAACTACTAGAGATATAGTAGAAGGACAAATAAATATAAATGGAGTACTATTAAATATGATAGATACTGCAGGAATAAGAAAAACAGATGATTTAATAGAATCCATTGGAGTAGAAAAAAGTATTAAATTAATGAAAGAATCAGATTTAATTTTATTAGTACTTAATAATAATGAAGAAATAGATTCTGAAATAAAAGAAATAATAAAAAATCTAAAAAATAAAACTTATATAGTAATAATTAATAAAATAGATCTAGATTCAAAATTAGATATAAATAAATTAGATGTTGATAAATCTAATATTATTAACATGAGTATTAAAGATAATATAGGATTAGAAGAACTAAAAAATAAAATAATGGAATTATTTAATATATCTAAAATAGAAAGTTCAGATCCAACTTATTTAAGTAGTGCTAGAAGCATAAGTATCTTATCAAAATGTTTAGAACATATAAAAGAAGTAGAAAAAGGATTAAAGAATAATCAACCTATAGATATGATAGAACTAGATATTAAATCTATATGGAATGAATTAGGTAAGATTAATGGAACATCTTATGAAGAAGAATTATTAGATGAAATGTTTTCTAGATTTTGTCTTGGAAAATAATAAACACATTGTTGTTTTATTTCCCGGGAAATAATTTGAGGTGAAAAATATGTATGAAATAATAGTAGTAGGTGGAGGACACGCAGGCTGTGAAGCAGCCTATGCATCAGCTAAAAAAGGACATAAAACTCTTTTAATAACTAGTAATTTAAAAAACATAGCAGACATGCCATGTAATCCACATATAGGTGGAAGTGCTAAAGGAATAGTAGTTAGAGAGATAGATGCTCTTGGTGGCATAATGGGTAAAATAGCTGATAAAACCCATCTACAAATAAAAATGTTAAATGTAGCTAAAGGACCAGCAGTACAAAGTCTTAGAGCACAAGGAGATAAAATTACTTATCCTAAAGAAATGTTAAAAACACTTAAATCATTAAAGCATTTAACTATAAAAGAAGGTATGGTAGAAGATTTAATTGTTGATAACCATACAGTTAAAGGAATAATTTTAGAAGATGGAACTAAAATAGAATCAAATAAAGTAATACTTACTACAGGAACATATTTAAAAGCAGATATTTTAGTAGGAAGTACTAGAACAAGAAAAGGACCACATGGAGAAAAACCATCTAATCATTTAAGTGATAAACTAGCAGATTACGGGTTCAAAATAATAAGATTAAAAACAGGAACACCTCAAAGAATAGACAGATCTACTATAGATTTTTCTAAAACAAAATTAGAACCCGGTGATGATAAATATCTTACATTCAGTTTTGATTTAAAACCATGTTACAAAATAGAAGAACAAGAACCATGTTATTTAACATATACAACAGAAGAAACACATAGAATAATAAGAGAAAATTTAAATAAATCATCTATGTATGGTGCATTAGATGATATCAAAGGAATCGGACCACGTTATTGTCCATCAATAGAAGATAAAGTAACTAGATTTGCTGATAAAGAAAGACATCAATTATTCTTAGAACCAGAAAGTAGATACTATGATGATATATATGTACAAGGATTTTCTACATCTATGCCTCCAGAAGTACAAGAATTAATGGTTCATAGTTTACCTGGCTTAGAGAATGCCAAAATACTAAAATATGGTTATGCAATAGAATATGATGCTATTTATCCAACTCAATTAAAAGCATCTTTAGAAACAAAAATATTGGATAACTTATATACAGCAGGCCAAATAAATGGTACTAGCGGATATGAAGAAGCAGCTTGTCAAGGAATGATGGCAGGAATCAATGCCTCATTAGCTTTAGAAGGAAAAGAACCACTAGTATTAAAAAGAAACGAAGCTTATATTGGTGTACTAATAGATGATTTAATAACAAAAGGAATAAGAGATCCATATAGATTATTAACATCTCGTGCAGAATTTAGATTATTATTAAGACATGATAATGCCGATTTAAGATTAAGACATAAAGGATATGAAGTAGGTTTAATCTCAAAAGAACAAAATAATAAACTAATAGAAAAAGAAAAAAATATTGATTCATTAATAAATTACATGAAACAAACAAAATTAAAAATAACAAAAGAAATAAAAGAACAATTTATTAATGAAAATATTCAAGTACCAAATGCTTCATTAAGTTTAGAACAATTAATAAAAAGACCAGAAATATCTATGGAATTTCTATCTAAATTAATAGAAATTCCATATGATGAAGAAATAAAAGAACAAGTAAGTATAAATTTAAAATATGAAGGATATATTGCTAAAACATATAAAGAAGCAGAAAAAATGCTTAAATTAGAACAAAAACAAATACCAAATGATATTGATTATGACAAAATAAAAAATATAGCATCAGAAGCAAGACAAAAATTAAAAGAAGTAAGACCTACAACCATTGCTCAAGCAATACGTATAAGTGGAGTAAACCCTTCAGATATATCAATATTATCTGTATATTTAAAAAAGGAATATAACAATCATGAATAGGGATTTATTTATAAAAGAAGTATCTAAATTAGGAATAGAATTATCTCAAGAACAATTAAAACAAATAGATATTTATTGTAAATATTTAATAGAATATAATTCACATACTAATTTAACTTCTATAACAGAAGAAGATCAAATATATTTAAAACATTTTTATGATTCAATAACATTTGTTAAAGCAATAGATTTAAATAAATATAATAATTTAATTGATATAGGAACAGGAGCCGGCTTTCCCGGCATGATGTTAAAAATATTATATCCAGAATTAGAAGTAACACTACTTGATTCGAATAATAAAAAAATAAAATTTTTAGAAGAATTATCTAAAAAATTAAATATAAATAAAATTAATTTCTACCTTGGTAGAGCAGAAGATTTCTGCAAAACTAATAGAGAAAAATTCGACATAGTAACAGCTAGAGCTGTATCTAATTTAACTATGTTATCAGAATTATGTATACCACTAACTAAATTAAATGGTTATTTCATACCAATGAAAGGATCTAACCAAGAAGAAATAACAGAAGCGCAAGCTGCTGTAGAAATACTTGGAGGAACAATAGAAGAAATAGTATCATTTAATTTACCAATAGAAGAAAGTGGAAGAAATATTATTAAAATTAAAAAAATAAAAAATACACCAAAAGAATATCCAAGAAGATATGACAAAATAAAAAAGTCACCATTGAAAAAAAACGACAAATAATGTATTATTAATAATAGGAGACAATTATAAAGGGGCTGATAAAATGAATCTAGAACAAACAGTATTACAAGTACCAATAGAGGATATAATTCCTAATAGATTTCAACCACGTTTAAATTTTGATGAACAAGGATTGAAAGAACTAGCTGACTCAATAAAAGAACATGGAATTATACAACCATTAGTATTGAGAAAATTAGGAGACAAATATGAAATAATAGCAGGAGAAAGAAGATATAAAGCTGCAGGAATAGCAGGTTTAACTACAGTTCCAGCTGTTATTGCTAATATTGATGATAACAAATCAGCCGAAGTAGCTCTTGTAGAAAATGTTCAAAGAAGAGATTTAACTGCAATTGAAGAAGCAAGATCTTATAAAAATCTTCTTGATAAAGGATATTTAACACAAGATCAATTAGCAAAAAGAATGGGTTTGTCTCAACCAGCTATAGCTAATAAATTAAGATTATTAAATTTAGATGAAGAAGTTCAACAAGCATTATTAGAAGAAAAAATATCTGAAAGACATGCTAGAACTTTACTTCAAATTGAAGATAAAAATGTTCAAAAAGAATGGTTACATCGTATTATTAATGAAAGATTAACAGTAAGACAATTAGATATGGAATTAAAGAAATCACAAGAAGAACAACAAGATTTTACTGACGTACCTTTAGTTAATAATGAACCATCAATAGATGAAATAAAAGAAAATGCAACAGATTTATTTGAATCTAAACCAAAGATGAGTGCAGAAGACATAATGGCTCCACAAAAATTTGTTGATGAAGTAGTAGAACCGTTAGAAGAAAGTAAATATCAAACATTTGATACAACAAATGATGAAGATTCTGAATCATCATCAAGTGCAAAACCTTTAGTAGTGGAACCAGAAAATAAATCACAATATGATGAAGTACCAACATTCAGTATTTCAAATAACGAACAAAAAGTTCCTGATTTCCAAATTGCTACACCAGCATCTACTAATAATTTCGTACCATCAAGTGGATTAAAAGCAAATCCAGATAATAAATTCTTTGCATTTACTCCAACAGAAGAATCAAAAGAACAAGATTTAGTACCTGCAGAACCAAGAAAGATGGAATTCTTTGATTCAGCAAGAGAAGAATCTAATAATAGTTCATTCGTAGATTTAGGATCAGAACAAACTAGTTTCTTACCAATAAGAGAAGAAAAGAAACCTGATTTAATGAAACCAGCACCTATGGACTTTACTAAAGAAGATGTTGGAAAAAAAGAATTAAGTAATAATAATAAATTCTTTACACCAATTCAAGAAAGACATGAAGTAGAAATGGTTAGCGCTGCTCAAAGAGAAGTAGATCCAATGGCAGCAGTAGATAAATTATCTAATCCAGAAAAAGAACAAGAAGAGATTGAAAAAGACTTGAAATATGCAATTACTCAAATAAGAAATTGTATTCAAGGACTTGGAGATCAAGGATTCTACATTAATGTTGAAGAAATTGATTTTGATGCAGAATATCAAATCACAATTAACATAGATAAAGGCAACTAAGAAGTTGCCTTTTTTAGTAAATATGATATTATAATCAAACATTAGGAGGTGTATTATGCAAAAGAATATTAATATTAGATTATATAAAAATAATAAACTACATCAAGAATATAATAATATTAAATCTATATCTAATAATAAATTACACTTTATTATAGATAACGTGCACACCTCCATCAGTGATAGTATCTTCCAAAGAGAAAATGAAGAATATCTATTTAGAATTGATTTAAATAAAAAAATAGCAACTTATTTACTAAAAAGTAGTAATATTAATTATGATATAAAAGTAGAAGAAAGCATTATAAATCGGCGAGATAATCAAATCATTATAGAATATAAGATAGAAACAGAAGAAGATAAAATAAAAATAATAATAGAAAGTTGTTGATAATATGTCTAGCTTTATTGAATTAGAACAAAAATATATTAAAGAAAAATTAAATAAATTAGGTTATAAAGTAGAAGATGTAACACTAAATCCATCATCTAGACCTGAATTTGGTGATTATCAATATAATGGTATTATGGGTCTAGCTAAAGAATATAAGAAAAATCCAAGAGATATAGCTAATGAATTAGTAGATTCTATTCAAAAAGATAATCATTATAAAGACATAAATGTTGCAGGACCTGGATTTATTAATATTACATTTAGTGATGAGGAATTAATAAAACATATTAATGAATTAAATAAAAATATAAATATTAACTATGAAACAGAACAACATAAAAAAATAGTAATGGATTATGGTGGAGCTAACGTAGCTAAAGCATTACATGTAGGACACTTAAGAAGTGCTAATATAGGAGAAGCATTAAAAAGATTATTAGTATCTTTAGGTAATGAAGTAATAGCAGATGCTCATTTAGGAGATTGGGGAAGACCAATCGGTTTAGTTATGTTAGAAATAAAAAAAAGATATCCAGATCTTCCATATTTTGATGAAAATTATAAAGGAGAATATCCAACCGAATCACCTGTAACAAATGATGATTTAATGGAAATATATCCACTAGCGTCAGCTAAAGCAAAAGAATCAGAAGAATACATGGAAGAAGCAAGAGATATAACATCTAAATTTCAACTTGGTGATAAAGGCTTAATGGCTTTATGGAACCATATAATGGATGTATCTAAAGCAGATATAAAAAGAGTATATGATAGATTAAATGTAACCTTTGAAATATGGGAAGGCGAATCAGATAGTTATAAATATATTCCAGAAACAATTGAAATAATGGAAAAGAAAAATCTAGTAGAAGAAAGTCAAGGAGCCAAAATAATTAATGTTGCAGAACCAGATGATGATCATGAAGTACCACCAATATTATTAATTAAATCAAATGGAGCAGCATCATATGAATCTACAGATGTAGCTTGTTTACTAGAAAGAATGCAAAAATTTAATCCAGATGAAGTATGGTATCTTACAGATGCAAGACAAGCATTACATTTTGAACAAGTATTTAGAGCTTCGTATAAATCAGGAATTGTACCTAAAACTACAAATCTAGAATTTATTCCCTTTGGTACAATGAATGGAGCAGATGGAAAACCATTTAAAACTAGAGATGGATCTGTAATGAAATTAGAAGATCTAATAGATATGGCAAAAGTTGAATGTGAAAAAAGAATCTTACCAAATATTACTGGAGAAGAAAGAGAACGAATATCAGAAAATATAGGTATTGCATCAGTAAAATATGCTGATTTAATACCATATAGATTAACAGATTATAATTTTGATCCAATTAAATTTTCCGATTTACAAGGAAAAACAGGACCATACTTATTATATTCAACTATAAGGATGAAATCCTTATTAAAAAATGCTGATACAAATAAAATAACATATAATAATTATTCAATAATTAATAGTAAAGAAGATAGAGATATAATAATTCACTTATTAAATTTAAGAACAGCATTGTTAAAATCATATGATACTAGATCATTAAATGATATAACAGAATTCTTATATAAAATAACTAATTTATATAATAATTTATATTCAAACTTTAGAATATTAACAGAAGAAAATAAAGAATTACAAGAGTCATGGTTAGTACTTACTAAAGTAGTTTTAGATAATAATATAAAATTATTAAATATACTTGGAATAGATATTCCTGAAAGAATGTAATAAAATTTTTAAAAATATATAATTTAGTATTGCGCTATCTAAAAAAAAATGTATAATTATTTCTAGTGAATTATTAGGAGGACCTTATTTATGAAATTAAAAGATATCTCAAAAGAAGAACTAGAAGCTATGTCATATGATGATATTGCATTCATGATATTAACAGAATCTAAAAAGAAAATGAAGATAAATGAATTATTTAAAAAGGTATGTGACTTATTAGGATTAAGTGAAGCAGAATTTTTAGATAAATTACCAGCTTTCTTTGATTTATTAAATACAGATGGAAGATTCATCATGGTAGAAAAAGGTTTATGGGATTTAAAAACAAGACATTCCACAAAAGTTGTTATAGATAATGAAGATGAAGAAGATGAACTAGAAGATATAGAAGAAATCGAAGAAGAGGAAGAACCTATCGAAGATGAAGATATCTATTCAGATGAAGATGACCAAGATGATATAGATGATGATGACGATCTAAAAGATTTAGTTATTATTGACGAAGATGAAGAAACAAATGGTATGTAACCATTTGTTTTTAAATCTTAATAAAATTATGATATAATACCAACGAAAGGCGTGAAATATATGTTCGAAAAATTAGATGCTATATCTAAAAAATATGATGAACTAACAGTAGAATTAACTAATCCAGATGTTTTATCTGATTATGATAAGTTAAGAAAATTATCAAAAGAACAAAAAGATTTAGAAGAAACATATAACAAATATAAGGAATATAAAAAAGTATTATCTAACATAGAAGAAGCAAAAGAATTATTAAATGATCCAGAAATGGGAGAAATGGCTTCCTTAGAACTGGAAGAATCTTCTACAAGAAAAGAAGAATTAGAACATGAACTAGAAATACTTCTAATACCAAAAGATGAAAATGATGATAAAAATATTATCATGGAAATTAGAGGTGCAGCCGGCGGAGACGAAGCAAATATATTTGCTGGTGACTTATTTAGAATGTATTCTAGATATGCAGATAAAAATGGCTGGAAATTAGAAATAATTAATGAAGAAGCCGGTACAGCTGGTGGATATTCACAAGTAGAAGCGAGAATTAAAGGTGAAAATGTATATTCTAAATTAAAATATGAATCTGGTTCACATAGAGTACAAAGAATACCAGTAACTGAATCTAATGGACGTATTCAAACATCTACAGCAACAGTATTAATAATGCCAGAAGTAGAAGACGTTAATATTGATATAAATCCAAATGATTTAAGAATAGATGTATATTGTGCAACAGGTCATGGTGGCCAAGGAGTTAATACAACTCCTAGCGCTGTAAGAATTACACACTTACCAACTAATACAGTTGTTACTTGTCAAAATGAAAGAAGTCAATTACAAAATAAAGCACAAGCTATGGAAGTATTAAAAGCACGTCTTTATCAAATGGCTCAAGAAGAACAAGATGCAGCCGTAGGTAGTGAAAGAAGAAGTAAAATTGGAACTGGCGATAGAGCTGAAAAGATAAGAACATATAATTATCCGCAAAATAGAGTAACAGATCATAGAATTGGTTATACAACAAATAATCTAGATAGAGTTATGGATGGAGCTTTAGATGAAATAATAGAAGCTTTACAAACAGAAGATTTACAAAGAAAGTTAAAAGGAGAATAATCTCCTTTTTATCTTATTATGACAGAACTAGAATATTTAAAAAAATATCTTCATCCAGGAGAAGATCTAGATAAAGCAATAGAAAGACTAAATAAAGGAGAACCAGTTCAATATATAGTTGGAGACGTTAACTTCTATGGAAATATCTTAAAAGTAAATAAAAATGTCTTAATACCAAGACCAGAAACAGAAGAATTAGTAGAAAAAACATATAATTATATAAGTAAATATTTAAATAAAGATATAGATATCCTAGATATAGGAACAGGCAGTGGATGTATAGCAATAACACTAAAGAAATTATTACCTAATTCAAAAGTAACTGCCTGTGATATTTCAAAAGAAGCACTAAAAGTAGCTGTTGAAAACTCAAAACTTATCAACACAAAAATAAATTTCATAGAGAGTGATATATTTACAAATATAAAAGATAAATACAACGTCATTATAAGTAATCCTCCATATATTAGAGAAGATGAACTTATAATGGATATAGTAAAAAATAATGAACCTCACTTAGCTTTATATGCAAAAGATAATGGATTATATTTCTATAAAGAAATAATAAAAGAATCATCTAAATATTTAAAAGATAAATTTATAATAGCTTTTGAAATAGGAGAAGAACAAGGACGAGATGTCCTTAACATTGCTAAAGAGTATTATCCTAAAGACGAGATAATACTAGAACAAGACTTACAACATTTAGATAGATATATATTTATTATAAGAAAATAAACATAATGTTTATTTTCTTTTTTTGTTAACGTAAACCACTATATATTGAATTGACAAAGACCTATATAGATTATATAGTAAATTTGAGAAGTTACAATTTCTTAAAAGAGTGATGAAAATGAAAAGAATGATAATAGAAGGACAACATGAATTAACAGGAGAAATAAAAATAAGTGGAGCTAAAAATAGTGTAGTAGCATTAATACCAGCAGCTATCCTTTCTGATGATGAAGTTACACTATATAATGTTCCAAATATATCTGATACCAAATCATTAATGGATATTATAGAATTACTTAATGGTAAAGTAGAATACAAAGATGAAACTATGAAAATAGATACATCTAAAATAGAAAATAAAGTAGTACCAGAAGCAATGGCTAAAAAATTAAGAGCATCTTATTACTTTATGGGAGCATTATTAGCAAAATATAATTATGCTGAAATATACTTCCCTGGAGGATGTAATATAGGATCTAGACCTATAGATTTCCATATTAATGGATTTAAAAAACTAGGAGCAGAAGTTATTATAGAAGGAAATAAATATATCTTTAAAGCAGAAAAACTTAAAGGAGCAAGAATATATCTAGATTTTGCTTCAGTAGGTGCAACTATTAATATAATGTTAGCAGCTACTAAAGCAGAAGGAACAACATATATATCTAATGCAGCAAAAGAACCAGAAATAGTTAATGTTGCTTCCTTCCTAAACAGTATGGGAGCAAAAATAACAGGTGCTGGAACAAGTGAAATAAAAATAGTAGGAGTTAAAAAATTACATAAAGGAGTAATAGATGTAATACCAGATAGAATTGAAGCTGGTACATACATCATAATAGGATCTCTTCTAGGTAAGAATTTAACTATAAGTGGAATAATAGAAGAACATATAGATGCTTTATTATCTAAACTAAAAGAAATGGGAATAGAATTAAAAATTAATAAGAATAAAATATTAATAAATCATCCAGATAAATATAAAGCAATAAATGTTAAAACACTTGTATTCCCAGGTTTTGCTACAGACTTAGGCCAACCTATGAGTGTATTATTAACTCAAGCAGAAGGAATGTCTATATTTGAAGAAACAATCTATGAAAATAGAATGGGACATATTAAATATCTTCAAAAAATGGGAGCTAATATAAGACAAAGTGAAAAGACAGCAATTATTACTGGACCTTCAAAACTTAAAGGAGAAGAAGTAGTAGCAACAGATCTAAGAGCAGGTGCTGCAATGGTAATAGCTGGACTTATAGCTAAAGGAAAAACAACAGTTAATGATGTAGAACATATCTTAAGAGGATATGAAAATATAGTAGAAAAACTTAGTGCTGTTGGAGCAAAAATAACATTAATAGATGAATAATATAAGAACTCTAATCCAAAATTAGAGTTCTTTTTACCTGTAAGAGAATTTGACATAAATTCTAATATTTGATAAAATGTTTACTATGTGATGGTGCATTATCCTAGTCACATATATTATTTGAAGGTAGGGCTAAAAATCTATCGGAATGTACAATAGACACTTTGCATAATTGCTTGATTCGCCCAGATTCGGGTGGTTATGTAATTTAAGATTTAAGGAAACTCATAACGGCATATGATAATCTTCCTTTTATCCCGTCATGTAAAATCAAACAACTGTGCAGCCGTGAGTGGTTATGTGGGATAATAATGATTAAGTATTATTTGAAAATATGATTGCAAAAGCGGATAAGAATAGTCACTATGTGTTAGAGAAATTCTCTAGGATGTCATTATTATAAAGTTTGAAGTGCGGACTAAGTGGTAATCGAGTATTCGAACCGGTAACATTCGAATAACATTTTTAAAAAGAAATTGCCAAAGAGTAATCGATGGTAAATGTTAGAGAAATTCAACTCGACCAAAGCCGTAAAATTAATTTATAATATACCATTCATTATACTAATGCTTTATAAGGAGAGTTAATATGAATAAAAATGTTAACTGGATATATAAAGTTTTTTTATTGACTTTTATATTATCCATTATATTCAGTGGAATTTCATCAATAATATCTAATTCATTTAATGAAATAGTATTATTTATAATTCTAATAATTGTAATTACTCTAGGTATTATCTTTGATATGATAGGTGTAGCAGTACTAACTAGTGAAGAAGCATCACTACATGCTAGAGCATCTCAAAAAATAGCTGGAGCTAAAGAAGCAATTAATTTATTAAAAAATTCTACAAAAGTATCATCAGTATGTAACGATGTTATAGGTGATATATGTGGAATAGTAAGTGGTAGTTTAGGAGCAGTACTAACTATAAGTTTAGTAGAAATATTTGATATACCTAATCTATTAACAACAATTATAATTACAGCAGTTATATCTTCACTAACAGTAGGATGTAAAGCTATAGGAAAAAATATAGCATCCAAAAATAGTGATAATATTGTATTTACAGTAGGTAAAATTATACACTTTTTATCATTTAAGAAATAAAAATACTTGCTAATACAAATACTTATGATATAATACATTAGACAAAGAAATTACTATATCTATAAATTTAGATATGGCGGAAGGAGTTAAAAATTATGAAAAAGGGAATTCATCCAGAATTAAAAGATTGCAAAGTTACTTGCGCTTGTGGAGCAACATTTACAACTAAATCTACTAAAGATGAAATACATGTTGAAGTATGTAGTGAATGTCATCCATTCTATACTGGAAAACAAGGTAAAGCTAAGAAAACTGGTTCAGTTGAAAAATTTAATCGTAGATATGGATTTACTGATGAAGCCTCTAAATAGAGACTTTTTTATTTTGTTCAAAATGTTATAATACTATTGGTGATAACATGAAAAAACTATTAATAGGAATTTCAATTATAGTAATAGGTATAATACCTATAATATTATTTATAAATACACGTAAAAAAGATACAGAAGATTATAATTTCTTAGAAACTATGGAGTATTTGCCTTCTCAAAAAGTAGAAAAATCTAATGAAAATAAAATAATAATTATATTTGGTAAATTACAAGTAGAGAGTAATGCTAAAGATGAAGATTTTAATATTAATATAGATTCTCCAATAATAAGAAGAAATGTAGAGTATTATAAAGAAAATAATGGAACATATAAATGGGAATTACAAAAAGAAATAACAGATACATATAAATATAAAACAGAAGAATTCTATGGAGAATTATCTTTAGGAGAATTTAAAATAGATCCAAGTAAACTAATAGATTTACTAACTTTAGATTATTATAGTGATTATAGTAGAGCAGAAATCTTAAATTCTAACTTTGAATTAGAAGAACATAAAAATGGTCCATCATATTTAACAAAAGCATTAAATATAAAAGATGGTACTAAAGATTCTCAATATAAAGATTCTATACGTATATATTATGAATATATAGATAAAAATAGAATAGGAACCAAAACTATAGTAGGAGTTCAAAAAGATGGAGTATTAACATCTACAGATGAATTTGAAATGCATATATATGAAGGAGTAAAAAATAAAACAGAAATAATTAATGATTTATATAAACCACACACTTTATTAAACTTTATATATATTATTATATTTATTATATGTGAAATAACTGGAATATTAACAATAAAAAGATGGGTTAAAGAAAGAAAAGAATAGCAAGAAATTGCTATTTTTAATTTAAATAAATTAATGATATAATAAAATTGGTGATATATATGGGAAAAGTAGGTTATTTATTCAAAAGAATAAGTTCAATGAATTATAAACAATTCTTTGAATGTATTAATTACGTTCACGATAAAACAGGAAAGAATAAAATATCTATCTTCTTTGATATAGTTCATTGTGGATTAAAATATCAAGCAGGATATAGTGATTATAAACTATTTGAAATGTATGACCTAAATGAAACTCAAAGAGCAACTATTATTACTAGAGGTATTAATAATAGTTTAGTTAAAAAATATAATAATCCGGAATATATAAAATATTTTCATAACAAATTAGAATTTAATAAAAGATTTAATAAATATCTATTAAGGGACTGGATGGAATTAACTAGTGAAAATTTTGAAGAATTTGAAAAATTTACTAAGAAACATAATCCTATTATAGTAAAACCAATAGATGATCAATGTGGTCATGGAGTAGAAAAGATTAAAATAACATCTAAGAATATTAAAGAAGTATACGAAGAATTATTAGAATCTAAAAGAATTCTTATAGAAGAAGTAGCAACTCAATGCAAAGAAATATCTAAACTTCATCCTACATCGATAAACACTATGAGAATAGTAACTTTAAATAAAGTAATAGTAGCAGCTTATCTACGAATAGGAAATAATAATAACGTAGTAGATAATTTTAATCATGAAGGATTAGCAGCTCCTATTAATATAGAAACAGGTATTATAGATTATCTAGCTATAGATAAACATGATCATGTCTTTGAAAGACATCCAGTAACAGATGAACAAATATTATGGTTACAAATACCTAAATGGCCTAGAATTAAAAGATTTGTAGAACAAGCAAGTAAAGAAATACCAGAAATGGGTTATATAGGTTGGGATGTATGTTTAGGAGATAAAGGACCATATCTAATAGAAGCAAATGAATTCCCAGGGAATGATATTTATCAATTACCACCACATAGAACAGATGGAATGGGATTATTACCTAGATTTAAAGAAGCAATGAATAGAAAAGAGGAAGAAAATGAAAATAGCAATAGCAACTGATCATAATGGAGTTAATGAAAAAAAACAAATAATAGAAGATTTAATAGAATATGAATTTCTAGATAAAAGTACAGATAATAATCCAACAGATGATTATCCAGACTTTGCTTTTAGAGTAGCTAAATCAGTAGTAAATAATGAAGCAGAATTAGGAGTTCTAATGTGTGGAACAGGAATAGGAATGAGTATTGCAGCTAATAAAGTAAAAGGAATACGTTGTGCTCATTGTTCTAATATAGAACAAGCTAGATTAGCTAAAGAACATAATAATGCTAATATAATTGCTATTAGTTATAAACAACCTATAAATGAAATAGAAAATATGATTAAAACATTTATAGAAACATTTCCTTCTACAGAAGAAAGACATATTAGAAGAGTAAATAAAATTATCGATTACGAAAGAGGAAATTATAATGAATTATAAGACTTATATATATGCAATAACAGCATTATTAAGTGCATATGCCTTAAGTGGAGTAAATTTTGATAGTTTTATAAAAAAGAATAAAAGAATAGAAGCAATATTACTAGTAGTATTAATATCTTTAGCTATAAGTTATTTAGTTACAAATTTCGTAACAGATTTTATTTCAGTAAGTAGTATTGTTAAAAAATAACGTAAATATCTAGAAAAAACATAATATTAATGATATAATTTAATTACGAAGGATGATGGAAATGAAATTGAACATTCGTGGCGATAAAGTCACAGTTACACCAGCAATGAAAGAATGCTTAGAAGAAAATCTAGAGAAGTTAAACAAATACTTCGAAAATCCAGAAGAGATCGAGGCTAATATCTTAGTAAAAGTAAGAGGTTTGGAGCAAATAATAGAAGTAACAGCTCAAACAAAAAAATTCACACTAAGAGCTGAAGAATCTAATGAAAATTTCTATGCTGCTGTTGATTTAGTAGTAGCTAAATTAGAAAGACAAATTCGTAAAAATAAAGACAGAATGAATAAAAAATACAAAAATGTAGAAAAATTAGATTTTAATTTTGATTATGATATTAAAAAAGATGAAGAAGAAAATGATAGTTCAATAGTTAAGAGAAAAAATATTTCTATGAAACCAATGGATGAAGAAGAAGCAATGCTACAAATTGAACTATTAAATCATGATTTCTTCGTATTTAAAAACATAGATGAAGAGTGTGTATCTGTTCTTTATAAGAGAAAAGATAACAATTATGGTATCATAAATATGAAATAAGGAGTAAAACTCCTTTTTTTGTGCTAAAATAGAACATATAAATTGCTATTTGACTAACAATTTGTTAAAATATAATGCGTGGAGGAATGCAACATGGGATTAATAAGAAAATTAATAGACTCAGAATATAAAGAATTAAAAAGATTTGAGGGGATAGCAACTCAAATAGATGCTTTAAGTGATGAGATGGAAAAATTATCTGATGCGGAACTTAGAGCTAAAACAGATGAATTTAAGAAAGAATTAGAAGAAGGTAAAGACCTTGATGATTTAATAGTACCTGCATTTGCAGTAGTTAGAGAAGCAGCATATCGTGTTATTGGTGAAAAACCATACTTTGTTCAATTATTAGGTGGTTTAGCTATCCATTTTGGTAATATAGCTGAAATGAAAACTGGTGAAGGTAAAACATTAGTAGCAACAATGCCTGCTTATTTAAATGCTTTAACAGGTAAAGGTGTACATATCATTACAGTAAATGAATACTTAGCAGAACGTGATAGTAAATGGATGGGTAGTATTCATGAATTCTTAGGATTAACAGTAGGTGTTAATAAAAGAGAAATGTCACCAGAACAAAAAAGAGCAGCATATAACTGTGATATTTTATATTCAACAAATAATGAATTAGGTTTCGATTACTTAAGAGATAATATGGTAGTAAGAGCTCAAGATAGAGTACAAAGACCATTAAACTTTGTTATTGTCGATGAAGTTGACTCAATCCTTATCGATGAAGCTAGAACACCATTAATTATATCTGGTGGTAAATTTGAAGGAAAAGATTTATATCAACAAGCAGATAGAGCAGTTAAAAAATTACAACCAGAAGACTATGTAGTAGATGAAAAAACAAAAAGTGTTTCATTATCTGATAGTGGTGTAGAAAAAATAGAAAAATTATTCCATTTAAATAACTTATTTGATTTAGAGAATGCTGTATTAGTACATCATTTAAATCAATCATTAAAAGCTAATTATGGATTTAAAAAAGATGTTGACTACGTAGTAGAAGATGGCGCAGTAGTAATAGTAGATCAATTTACAGGACGTTTAATGCATGGTAGACAATTTAGTGATGGTCTACATCAAGCCATTGAAGCTAAAGAGGAAGTTAAAATTAATGAAGAAACAAAAACAATGGCTACAATTACATTCCAAAACTTATTTAGAATGTATAATAAATTATCTGGTATGACAGGTACTGCTAAAACAGAAGAAGAAGAATTTAGAGATATCTATAACATGTTTGTTATTCAAATCCCAACTAATAAACCTGTTATAAGAGAAGACTTACCTGACTTAGTTTATGCTACTGAAGAAGGTAAATTTAAAGCAATAATTAGAAAAATTAAAGAAATACATAAAACAGGACAACCAATCCTAGTTGGTACAATTTCTGTAGAAAACAATGAAAAATTAAGTGCAATGCTTAAAAAAGAAGGATTAAAGCATGAAGTATTAAATGCTAAGAATCATGAAAGAGAAGCAGAAATAATTGCTAAAGCTGGAGAAAAAGATGCAATTACAATTGCAACTAACATGGCTGGTCGTGGTACCGATATTAAATTAGGTAAAGGAGTTAAAGAACTTGGTGGTTTATGTGTAATAGGTACAGAAAGACATGAATCAAGACGTATTGATAACCAATTACGTGGACGTTCTGGTCGTCAAGGAGATCCAGGTATGTCTCAATTCTTCGTATCATTCGATGATGATTTAATGAGAAGATTTGGTACAGATAAGATTAAAGAATTATTAATTAAGATTGGATTCTCAGATGAACAAGCAATTCGTTCTAAGAGATTTACTAAGAGTATAGAAACAGCTCAAAAGAAAGTTGAAGGAAATAACTATGATACTCGTAAATCATTACTAGATTATGATAATGTAATGAATGAACAAAGAGAAATAATCTATTCAAGAAGAAATGAAATACTAGATCAAGAAAATATTTCTGAGAGAGTAGAAACTACTTTTGATGCTAATATATCTAACTTAATTGATGAACATATTGATCCAGATGGTGTCTTCACTGAAGAAGGCAAAAAAGAAATGCTTGAATATATCAATACAAACTTAATTAAAGGTAAAAAGATTGATTTTGAAGAAATAGAATTCTTAAATAATGAAGAAGAAATAAAAGACTTATTAGTTAATAAAGTTAGAAATGATTATCAAGAAAAAATGTCAGATGTTCCAAAAGAAGTAAAAGCAGAATTCGAAAAGGCTATTTCTCTAAGAGTAATAGATGAAGCATGGACAGATCATATTAGTGCAATGGATCACTTACGTGAAGGTATTGGACTACGTGGATATGGTCAAATAAATCCATTACAAGCTTATACTATGGAAGGATATGAACTATTTGACCAATTAATGGCTGGAATAGAAGCTAAAATTTCTATTTACTTATTAAAAGCAGTAGTAACACAAAATACTGAAAGAAAAGAACAAGCAACTAATAAAATTGTTCATGATACACACATTAAACAAAAAGGTACACCTATTAAGAAAGATAAAAAAATAGGTCGTAACGACCCATGCCCTTGCGGCTCAGGGAAAAAATACAAACAATGCCATGGTAAGTAGTTGATTTTATGCGGTTTTGCGAGGATTTTGTCCACGTAAAAAATCGTTAAAATTAGCTATTTGTCCACATTTTGTCCACATATTTTTAAGAATGTGGACAGACGACAAAAAGTGTTGTGATATTTTTCCTCAATATTTGTGGATAAAAAATAAAGATAAATGTCATCTAAATGATGGCGTTTTTTGTTTACCAATTCTAGAGTAGGAGATGGATTAATACCGAAGAAGAATTACATCAAATATATTAGGTAATGGTTATAAACCACAAAAAAGAATAGAAATAATTGAATCTCATACTAAACCTAAAATATTATTGATAGGTCATTATCATAAGAGTTATCATTTTTTATATAGAAATGTTCAATGTATTCAAGTTCCTGCATTATGTGGTAAAACACAATTTCAACAAAAACAGGGTTTAATAAATTCTGTTGGAGGATACTTTTTAAAAGTATGGTCTGATAAAAAAGGAAATAATCAATATATGGAACCTGAGGAAGTTTTGTTTGAAGAGAAAGACTTGTGGGACGAAGCTGGAAAAGATAAAAACAAAGTAAAGAAATTAGTAATAAAGAATGGTATATATTGATAAAAAATACTAACAAAAGTTAGTGCTTTATTATTATTTATTACTAATTATTAAAAAAATGTTATAATTGAGTATGAATAGAGGTGTGTTTAATTGAATAAATTAATAAAGACCACAAGTATAATATTTTTTATATTATTGTTGAACCTTGTAAGTATTCCTAAAATATTGGCGGTTGGAAGTGAAAATTTTACTAAATCTAAGAGTGCAACAGGATTAGATGAAAATTTTGATACAAAGATTACATTATTATTAAATAAGTCCGGGGAGAATAATAATACTATAGATTTATTGTTTTTAACAGATATAGAAATATATAACGATGTAACTGGTTCAAATATGGTTAATGAAATGTATAATATGATTAGTAATATTAACTCTAGTGATAGTATTAAAGCTACTATATCATTAGTATTATATGGTATGGATGCTGATAAGATAATTGAGTATGTTGATACTAAGGATATTACAAGCAAAGAAGATTTAGTTAATAGGATTGAAGCTAAGAGAGATTGGATTAATAGTAATTCATTTGGTTCTAATATGGAAAGGGCATTATTGCTTGTTAAAAATATGTTGTCTAGCAGTCCTTCTAATAATAATCCTGAAGATAGACATATTATATTGTTAACTAATGGTAATATTTTATCTTATAATAATGCTGATGGAGATTCAGCTACTACAGTATTTGATGGAGGATCATTTTATTTGAATATGAGTACTATGGATTCTAATGGAGATGCTGCAAGTGCTAATAGAGAAACTAAGATGGTGAAATATTATAACGAGACTAATGATTATGGAGAGGCTTTTGCTAAGTTATTAGAGGAGAAGGATGCTGTTAATGAATATGCTATGACTGCTAATAAGTGGCATAATCTTAATAAAGCTACTGTAGACGAATTAAAAGCTCAGGGAAAGGTTAAAACATTTAAAAGTTCAGATGTAGCCGATATAACTAAATATCCATATACTAATTTAGAAATAGGTGCTGTTCAGGCTGCAAAAGTATTATTAGATTTGAAAGAAGCAAAATATAATATATATACTATTGGTTATTTATATTTATATGGTTGGGATGATAATGGTAATCCTACTGCGAAATTATTGGCTTATCCACCTATTGGATTTGTTAAATGGACTAGTAATGTAGGACAACTTTATTTACATGAACAAAAAAATATTGATTCAACGGCATTTAATGGATTTGTTAATCAAATAGATTCTAGTTTAGTTTCACAAGAAGATAATTCATTCTATTTAGTTGATGAAATGGGATATGGTCAATACAAAGATGGTAGTGATTATAATTTTGATTTTGTTAATGATATTAATAAAATATCTATTAATGTTGATGGTACTGTTTTGGATAAAACAAAAATTGATGATAATACTTATGGATTTGGGAAAGATAGTTCAATTCCTGGAGGATATAAGTATATATTTAAGTATTATCCTAATGGAATAGATGAAGTAACCAATAGTGAATGTTATAAATTGGACGTTAATTACAATATCGAACCTAATATCCCTGTGAAATTAGAATATCATCAAGTATTAAATAATAATACTAGAAAGAATGCTTCTGAGTTGTCACAAGAGGAAATATTAAAAGCTAGTAATTCAACTATTATATATTTGAAAAATGGGCAGACTGAAAGTTTTGAAAATCCTGTTATAGAAATCAAGAATACTAATGAAAGTAAAAATATAAAAAATCCTAACACTTTAGATCCAATATATTCATTATTAATACTTTTATTTTTATCTATCTTAGGATTAAGTGGAACATTAATATATTCTAAATATCATTTATAAAAGCGATGTGTATCGCTTTTTACTTTTTTTTAAAACATGTTATAATAATCGACAAATAAATGGGGGATATATATGATTAAAGTAGTAGATACAAAACAAGAAATATTAGAATTAGAACAATTAAGATTAAAATGTACAAGAAATTATAGTGTTTTAGAAGCACCAAAAAGAACATTTTTTGGTGAAAAATTATTAAATAGAGAATTTATAGGTTTATCAATTGTAGAAAATGAAGAGATGATAGCAGGTTGTATAATATCAGATCATCTAAATAATCTATATATAGAATGGATATTTACTCATCCAGATTATAGAAAAAAAGGCTATGCTTCCAAATTATTAAAATATATAGAACAAAATATAGATACATTTAGTGAATACTATTCAAAAGAATTCCATAAAATTAAATTAGAACCATATACTGGAACAGAAGGATTGTATTTAAATAATGGATATTCTATCAGTCAAAATAATCATATGGTTAAATCAATAATGCATTAGTCTATTTTATATTTTATAATATTCCTTATTTTAGGTATTGCTTTCCAATACTTACTAGATCCACTTTCAAACATAATATATAAATAATTATCTTTATAGAACATACCTTCAGCCATTGGAGGTATTTTTATTTCTTTAATTTTATTATTCTTATTAAACTCATAATAAGGTACTTTAGTACCTTTAACCTGATAAGAATTATCTGTATCTTCTTCAATAACATTCTTGTATATATTTATATGAGAAAAGATTAAATATGAAAAAGATCTAGAAAATACAAAACTACCATCAGGTAATATATCCATACCTTGAACCATATTAGGTAAAGCTATTACATAATTAGGTATATCATAATTATTAAAATTAGTCATATCATAACCAAATAATAATGGTTTACCACCAGGTATACTATCATAATATCTAAAATGAAACTCTCCAATCCATAAATAATTATCATGATATAAACAAAAATCTCCTCTATTATTTAACTCACTACTACTAATAGCTTTAATATAATTATCATTAGTTTTCATTATATCTTCTAAACTATATTCTTCTAATCGATAATTACTAGTTATATATACTTTATCATTATCAGTAGTTAAACCACCAGAATGACTATCAATAAAATATCCTGTTTCATTCATTAATTTTAATGATTTAATTAATTCTCCATTATCATAATTAATAACAAATAATATACTATTCTTACCATCATCTGAATAAGAAGATTGTAATACAACATTATATTTACTAGAATATGTTAATCCTTGAGGTACTAATTTATCATTAATTCCTTGAACCAAGAAGGATTTCTCATAATCCTTCTTATTGATTAAATAATCTATATTAATAGTTCCATAATCTATAATAAATACCAATATAAAAAATAAAACTATATATAATATTATTTTTAAATATTTCTTTTTATTATACTTCTTTCTATTCTTCATATTGTCACCTATTCTAATATTATCATAAATAATATTTCAATCAATATGATATAATTAATATGGTGATAATATGAATATTCTATTATTTGAAGATCTATGTGAATCATCCTCAGTAGCAAGAGTAATGCTAACATTAAAAATAGTACCAAAATTATTATTGATATTATTACCTATAATATTAATAATGGAGTTAGCAGTGCAACTGATACAGTATTAAAATCAGTATATCTGGCATTATCAGAAAGAAATACTAAAATAGTAGAATGTAATGGTATGTACAAAACAACACCATCATCATATAATTTAGTATATGCATCTAGTGTATATAATTGTTCTATATATGAAAAAAAATAAAGGAGATTAAAATGAAAAAATTATTTGGAGAAATAAATCTAACTTGGCTAAAAGTAATTATATTAGCAATAGTAATAGGTATATATACAGCTATTATGGCAATGTTACCATTAACAGCACATACTTCATTTAGTGATTTAGCAGTAACATTTGAAGTATGGATATTTATGGGTATATTTATAATAATGAATAGTAAATCACCTAAAGATTCAGCGTTAAAATGTTTTATATTCTTTTTAATAAGTCAACCAATAATATATTTATTACAAGATGTAATAAATGGAAGTCATTTATTTAAAACATATTATAAATATTGGTTTATATGGACTATAGGTTGTCTACCTATGGGATATATAGGTTATTATATGAAAAAAGATAAATGGTGGGGATTATTAATATTATTACCAATGTTACTATTATTAGGAAACGAACTATCTGGTTATTTATCTCAAGCAATGTTTTCTTTCCCAAGACATCTATTAACAGTATTATTCTGTATATCAACATTAATAATATATCCATTAGTAATATTTAATAATAAAAAAATAAAAATAACAGGTGTAATTATAAGTATCTTAATTATTATAATAATGGTTATTATATGTATATTAAAACCTCCAATATATGAAACAGATATACTATTATCTGGAGAAAAATATCAATTTGACGATACATATAAAGTATCATTAGATAATTATAAATATGGAGATTTAGAAATAATATATAATGATGGAATAGAATGCTATATAGTACATGCTAAATTTAAAAAAGCAGGAAAAACAATATTTATATTAGAATCACCAGAAGGAAATAAACAATTATTTGATTTAGTAATAAAATATGATACTTATAGTATAGATGAACAGGAGTAATATATGAATAATTATTTAGAAATAACTAATTTAACAAAAACATATGGTAAAAAAGTAGCATTAAATAATGTAAATATTAAATTAGAACCAGGACATATAGTAGGTCTATTAGGACCTAATGGTAGTGGTAAAACAACACTATTTAAAACTATAATGCATATTATCAGGCAACAAAAAGGTTCTATAAAAATATATAATACAGAAGTAGGATATGATACAAGAAAATATATATCTTTCATGCCTGATAAAGAGTTCTTGTATAAATCTATGAAAGTAACAGATGCTATAAAATATTATCAAGAAATGTTTAATGATTTTGACATAAATATATTTAATGACTTAGCAACTAAACTACAATTAGATACTACATCAGAGATAGAGAGGTTATCTAAAGGTAATAAAGAAAAAGTAATATTAGCATTAACATTATCAAGAAAAGTACCAATCTATCTATTAGATGAACCTCTAGGCAGTTTAGATCCAGTAATTAAGCATGAAATGCTAACTGTAATAAAATCATGTGTATCACCAAAAAATGTCATAATTATATCAACACATTTAATAAAAGATATAGAAGAAATATTAGATTATGTAATATTCCTTAAAAATGGCGAAGCAATAGTTCAAAGTCCTAAAGCAGAAATACTTAATTCAGGTAAAGAACTAGAACCATATTATTTGGAGGTGTTTACTAATGTTTAAGTATATGAAATGGGAACTTAGAGAAGAATTAAAAAATAAAAGAATTATATTATTATTTATAGCAATAGTATATTTTTTAATTTATGCATTACCTAGTAAAAATTTTTTATATAAATATATTTGTATTCCATATGGATTTATACTATTAGGTTCTTTATTCTTATCTTTTGTATATGGAACAAAAAGAACGTTAGATTCCTATAAAAATCAAACTTTCTTATTAGAAAGTATGATACCTATATCACCAGGTAAATTATTATTAGCTAAATATATATTAGCGATTCTAGCCAATATCTTTTATGTAATAATATTTATAATTGGAATGTGTATTATGTTAGCTAAAGTAGATATTAGTGCAATAAAAGAAATAATTGAATTATTATTTTCGTTAAAAATAGACGAAATAGCAATACTTATGAGAATATTTATATTATTATTATCTACAACCATAGCTTGTACTTCTATAATTACATTAATATATTTAATGTTAAAAAGCTTCTTCCCAAATGCAAGAGGTTTAAGAATTATTTCATTTATAATTGGTGGAATAGTATTAGATATAATATCAAATGTATTATTATCAAAAGCAGAATATTTAGATAAAATAAATTATGAAGATATTGTATATTCACTAATATTTATTGCAATATCAGTAATATGTTACTTTATAAGTGTTTGGTTTGTTAAAGAAAAACTAGAAGTATATAATTAATAAACACACTGTTTATTAAAAGATAACATTCATTGTTATCTTTTTTATTGTTTACGTTACTATTATATTTTATTTTAATAAAGATATTAAATATGATAAAATAATAGTATAGAATCATAAATGATAAGAGGTAATAATATGGCGAATAAGATTGCAATTTCAAAATCAGGCGTGGACAAAATAGTAAGTGAATTACAAAGCGAAAAGGAAAAAATAGGAAGTTATAGTACCAAATTAGGAACAGAATTAGGTAATATTAACACTTCTTGGCAAGGAACAGATGCAACTAAATATACTGAGAAGATGAATGATGACTATAAAGTTTTACTAGATGAATTTAATACAAGTCTTCAAAGTTATATTGACTTTTTATCAGAAGTATATTCTGAATATAAAAAAGTAGATGAAAAATTTGCTGCAGAAAGTATAGAGGTGTAATTATGGCCCAATCATTAAATTTTACAGAGATAAAAGAATCTTGTAGTAATTTAACTTCTTTAGCTGGTTCATTTGCAACAACAATAGATACTTTAGATTCCTCAGTAAAAGGAATTAATTCCGCTTGGCAAGGAACTGCAGCAGATAGCTTTAGAAGTAAAATTACTTCTTTAATTAATAATTTACCTGAAGCTAAAAAACAATTAGCATTATCTGTTCTATTTTTAGCTAGTTGTGCTGATGGTTATAAAGAACTTGGCGACGACAGTGTTAAGAAATTAAAAGAATTAGTTGGTGGACAACAATATATAGATAGTGTAGACGTAAATAGTCTTCCAGATGTTGATTTAAATTCTAGATATAGAGTACAAACAGAAGAAGATCAAAATCAAAATCAAAACCAAAATCAAAATCAGAATCAAAACCAAAATCAAAACCAAAACCAAAATCAAAATCAGAATCAAAATCAGAGTCCAAACAATGGTAATCGTAGTGGAGGCAATAATTATTCAGGTGGTAACACTTATTCAGGAGGCAACACTTCAGGCGGTATTACAACAGTTGGAACATTAGGAACAATTGGTGGTATAGGTTCAACGTTATTAACTGCTAATTCTACTACTAAAGGAACTATTAAAAACTTAAAATCAAATAATATGACTGGTAAACAATTAGTATTACCTTCTTCAATACAACAAGGTTCATACACTGTAACTGGATACGATTATTGGATTAATAGTGGTAAACCAATGGTTTGGGCCGAAGGTACAAACCAAAGAACTGTAGCAGAAATTTGGAAAGAACAAGGTTCAACATTTAAAAATGGTATAGCAGTAATAAGCGTTGATGGTGTTGATAGATATTTAGTTGCAGTAGCAAAAAAATTTGGTGAACCAGGCGACTGTATAGATGTTACATTAGAAGATGGAACAATAGTTCCTTGTATCATAGCAGATTCTAAAGGATCTGATGCAGGTTCTGAATGGGGTCATGTCTTAAGTGATGGTAAAATTAATGTACTTGAATTTGAAGTACAAAGAGATATGTATAATTCTAAAGGAAATCCTACAACAGAAAGTTGGGGATTACCTTGGAATAGTAATTCGCCAGTTAATACAATAAGAAACAAAGGAACAATAATTGGTGCAGAACGCGTATCAGAATCTGGAACACCATTATCAAATACAACAACTGATACTCCAGGAATTACAAATATAACAATGGCATAGGAGGACATTATGGCAGTATATGGAAAATATAAAAGTATAGAACCATCAAGTATTACAAGTGCTGTTTCTAGTTTATCAAAAGATTTATCAACTTCTAAAGCAGAACTAAGTGCATTAAATAGTAGTGTACAAGATGAAGGATCTTGGAAAGCAAGTGCTAAATCATCATTAACAAAAGCTTTTGGTAAAATTGAAAGCGAAGTATATGGTGATATAGAAAAGAATCTATCAACATTAACTGAAGTAGCAGGCCTTATTAAAGAATATAAAGATGCAGAAAAGAAAGCTTTAGATTATAAAGATCAATTAAAAGGTCTAGATAGTGAAAAAGATAAAGCAAAAATATCAAGTTTAAATACAATGATAAAAGAACAAGAACAAATAATGGAAGCAAAAGTAGCAGCAATAGAAGCAAAATGCTAATTAGGAGCTGATAACATGGATTTAATTATAGATTTTGGAAAATTAAATTCTAATAATAATTCACTTAGTCAATTAAAATCAAAATCAGAACAGATTAATAGTAAATATAATAGTAGTTATATACAATCAGTTTCTGGTACAGAGATTGGTTCCCTTGTTTCAAAAACAAAATCAAGCATTGAAAGACTAAAAAAAGGATATACCAATTCACATAAATGGTTAAGTAATTATATTAGTTCAAATGAAGAGTTGGAATCATCATTGAGTTCACAATCAATAGGATCTACAACAGCTACAATAGAATTTAAAGGTAAATTTGAAGATATATTTAGTAAAAGAACAATACCTGCTATTAAAACTGGTGGAGATCTTAATTATAATAAAGAATTATTAACACCAAGTGGTAATATTATTAGATTTGAATTCAATGGTAAAACTTTCTATGTAGTAGATACAAAAATACCAGTAGAACAATATGCAGAATATGTTTCTAAAAACCATCTAACACAGAATGATGGCTTACTAGGAGGAGAGTGTATGCTACTATCTCAATATTATGCTGTTGATATGTTAAGAGGTACATATACTTCTAGAAATACAATGGCAAATACTCAAGGTGGTCCAGCTACAAGAATTAATGAAAGAGCTAAATCAACAAATGTTAATGATGTACTTGAATATGCATATAATGAAATAAAAGAAGGGAACCCTGTTGTACTACAAGTATCACAAATACATTCAGATCAAGGATTAAGACACTTAGTAACAATGGTAGGTTTTTCGTCAGATGTAAAAAGTGCAGCTGATTTGACACCAGATAATATATTAGTACTTGACTGTGTAGACGGAAAAATCCAAACACTTGGTCAATCAAGATCTGAAGGTGGGCACGAAAGAAGAGTATTTGCTCAAGGTGGAAATTATCAAGCTTTAGGACCTACAGAAACATTCAAGAATAAAGAGGTATATACCTTATAGGAGGTTCTTATGGATTTGATAATAGATTTGGGATTTTTAGGTAATGAATCAAGTACTTTATCTTCAATAAACAGTAAAGTAGAAACAATAATAAATAATTATTCAAGTGGATATCTAAATAATCTTTCAGGAACTGAAATAAGTTCTTTAGCATCTAAAGCTAAAAAAAGTGTAGAAAGACTAAAATTAGGTCATGCTAATTCATTAAAATGGTTGAATAATTATATAAGTGAAAATAATACATTAGAAGAATCACTAGCAGCAGGTAAAGGTACAGGATCAGAACAAATAGAATTTAAGGGTCAATTTGAAGATATCTTTAGTAAAGTAACAATACCTGCTATCAAGACTGGTGGAGATCCTAACATAAATAAAAATATGTTAAACTCTAGTGGAGTTTTATCATATGAAGTTGGTAAAGTACCAGCTCCAGGAGTAGAAGCAGCTAATATTCAAAAATTAGATTCTAAATCTGGAGGAAGAGCTACATTATTAGATATAAAAGTAAATGGAGTATCTCTCGGTCAAGATGGAACAATAACAATTAAAAAAGGACAACAAGTAAAGCTAACAGTACAATTCCCAGAAGAAATCGAAGGTGTTCAAACTTGTAAGAGAACAAATTACGATGGTGGAAGTAACTGGAATATGTATGTATCTCAACAAAATGATCCTATGGTTAAGAAAAACGATCCAAGTACATATGTTGATACAAGAGAATACAACTGGTATATAACAGGTAATCAGACTGGAGAAATAACTCTATCACAAACAGCATTATTTAGTTTAACTGGTAATCATAGGTATGGTACATATAAAGGAATGGCTAGAGTAAGAGTTAAAATAGTCGCCTAATAAAGTGACAAGTAAATGTCCTAGGTATTGCTTAGAATAGAATAAAATAATATAATTTAATTAGAAATATAGGAGGAATATAATATGGCAGAAACACTTAATATTGAAACAACAAGTCTTACTGGAATCGGTAATAGTTTAACTGAAGTAGGCTCTATGGTTAGAGATACTTACACAAATCTTACTAAAACTATTAATGCTGTAACAGCAAATGATTCTTGGAAAGGTGAAGCTTCAGAGACATTTTTAAACAAATTTGAAAATTTAAGACCTGAATTTGAAAAGGACTTAGATAGTCTTGAAAAATTAGGACCAGCTATTAAACAAATAGCAGGTAATTATGCTGATCAAGAAGCAGAAAATACATCACAAATAGGAGGTACTCAAAATGGATGGTAGAGTTTCATATAATTCATTAGCAGAAGCTGTTGAAGCATTAAATAAATATGCTCAAGAACTTGATGATCCAATTGATCAATTTACTAGAGAAACTAGTACTAGTATAGGTGAAGATGGAGCATCTGCATGGGGTGGAACTGCAGCTGAAATGGCAGTACCAGTATTACAAAAAATTAAAGCAGATATAGTACAATTACAACATATGACAGGAGAATTCTCTGAGAATGTTAATAAATCTCTTGCAGGATATCAAGCACAAGATACTGCTGCTAAATCTGCAATGGACAATGTAGTAGGATAATAACTCAAGTAATTGAGTTATTTTCAATTAAGGAGAATAATCATGAATTTAAAAGAACATATAGTTACTATTCCAAACTTTCCTAAAGAAGGAATAATGTTTAGAGATGTTACTTCTTTATTAGATGATAAAGATACACTAAAAGAATCGATAGATTCTTTAATTAAAGTGATAGGTAAAACTAAATTTGATAAAGTAGTAGGACCAGAATCTAGAGGATTTATCTTTGGTATGCCAGTAGCTTATGCATTGAATAAATCATTTGTACCAATTAGAAAAAAAGGTAAATTACCAAGAGAAGTAATAAGTCAAGAATATGACTTAGAATATGGTACATCTACATTAGAAATGCATAAAGATAGTATAAAAAAAGGAGATAAAGTAATCATTATTGATGACTTACTAGCAACCGGTGGTACCATGGAAGCAATGACTAAAATGATAGAATCACTAGGTGGAGAAGTAGTTAAAATATGTGTATTAATTGAACTACCGGACTTAAATGGTAGAAAACTTCTAAGCAAATATGATGTAGAATCAATAATCGAGTTTGAAGGAGATTAAGAGGAAATAGTTTTCCTCTTTTTTTATGCTATAATACAACCAAGGAGTGATATTATGAAAATTATTATAATAGTCTTATTAATATATTTAATAATATCATTTATATTATTTCTATTAGTATCATTAAAATTACCTTTATTATCTAAAATACTAGATAAATTAGCTGGAATGGAACTAAATAAATATAAAGAAATAACTGAAAAGGAATTAAAATGGTTTAACAAAATTGAATATAAAGATATATATATTAAATCTAAAGATAATTTAAAATTACATGCTATATATATTGATAATAAAAAATCAAATAAAGTAATTATTCTATCTCATGGCTATAGAAGTACTGCCAGAAGAGATATTTATCCATCATGTCACGAATATTATAAATTAGGTTTTTCTCTCCTAATAATAGATCAAAGAACTTCTAATCTATCTAAAGGACATTTCATAACATATGGATATAAGGAAAGAGAAGATCTTTCCTTATGGATTGATTATATACATAAAAAACATAAAAAAGTAATCTTAGCAGGTATATCTATGGGAGCTACTTCTACATTAATGACTCCAGAAATTAATAATAAAATAGAATATATTATAGTAGATAGCGGGTATATTAACGCTTATGAAGAAACTAAATATACCTTAACTAAACTAGTTAAGATACCCGCATTCATGTTTATGCCAACAATAAATATATTTTGTATCTTAATAGCTAGATTTAATCTTAAAAAAGTGGATACAGTCAAAGCATTAGAAAATATAGATAACATACCAATACTTTTTGTTCATGGAGAAGAAGATTTATTTGTACCAATAATGAATACATATACTAATTATGATAAATATAAAGGTCCAAAAGATATTCTTACAATTCCAGATGCTAATCATGGTATGGGTTATTTGGTAGATAAAGATAAATATATAAAGAAAATAAAAGAGTTTATAAAATATGCTGATAAGCAAAATTTGAAAAAATAACCCGCAAATGTTAAAATTAACCATAGAAAAAGGGGGTTTTTATTATGGAAAAAATTATAGATGTTAAAGATTTACCATCTAGAAAATTTCTTACTAAAACTCAAGGTGGACATTCTATATATTTATTAGAAAATGGTCTTAAATACAAAAGATATGGAGATTTAACTCCAGAACAAGAAAAATCACTAAAAGAACAATTATCAGAAGAAAGTTGTATTTTCTCATTTCCTAAACAATTAGTAGAAGCAGAAGAAAAAATAGTTGGTGTTATATCTACTTATGAACAAGGAATAGAATTAGAATCAATTCCTGAAGATGTAAATATAAATGATCTATTAAATAAAGTATTAAAAGCCGAATTTGAAATTAGTAGATTATCAATGAAAGGCTGGAGACTTCTAGATATTCATGGAAATAATATAATAGTTGGTACTAATCCACTAACATTTAGAATAATAGATACAGATTATTATGTTAAAAGAACAGATAAAGATTATAAAACCCTAGTAAGAGAAAATAGAATGGAATTAATAACAGCACTTATATTTAATATAATTCCTAAATTACCAGTTTCTTCCATAATGAAAGATAAAAAAATGAATAAAGAATACTTATTAGCAATAAATGGTTATATATCTCCTACAGAATATTTAGTAAGTATATTAGATAAATTAAAGAAGCATAATGAAATAACTGATATAAAATCATTAAGAAAGTCTTTATTGTAATAAAATATAATATATGGTATTATACTCAATTAGTTGAGGGGTAATACCATTTTTTTATATTATTTATGATATAATATGATAGGTGATTAGTATATGGAACTAAAAGATATTAATAATAACTTAAAAGAATTAAATAATAGATTAACTGATATTGGGAGGTCACTTTGAAATATCTGACAAAGAACAAAAAATTAAAGAATATGAATCTTTAATGAATGAACCTAATTTTTGGGATGATATTGATAAGTCTAATCAAATTAATAAAGAATTAACTAACTTAAAAAAAGAAACATCTTTATATAATAAATTATTAACAAGAATAAATGATTATTTAGATATGATTAATATCTTAAACGAAGAATATGATGAATCTATTCATCAAGATTTAGAATTAGATATTAAAGATATCTCTAATGCACTAGAAGAACTAGAAATAAATACTTTATTAAATGGTGAATATGATAAAAGTAATTGTTACTTAGAAATTCACCCAGGTGCAGGAGGCACAGAAAGTTGTGACTGGGCCTCAATGCTGTTAAGAATGTATGAAAGATTCTGTGATAAGAATGACTTAAAATACGAAGAACTTGAATATCAGGCAGGAGAAGAAGCCGGCCTGAAATCAGTTACACTACATATTACAGGAGATTATGCATATGGTTATCTAAAATGTGAAAAAGGAGTACACCGTCTAGTAAGAATTTCTCCATTTGATTCTAATAAAAGAAGACATACTTCATTTGCATCAATATCTATAGTACCTGAAATAGATCAAAGCATTAATATAGAAATAAAAGAAGAAGATATTAGAATAGATACTTATTGTGCAACAGGTCATGGAGGCCAAGGGGTTAATACAACCCCAAGTGCTGTAAGAATTACACACTTTCCTTCTAAATTAGTAGTTACTTGCCAAAACGAGAGAAGTCAATTACAAAATAAAGAACAAGCTATGAAAGTATTAAAATCTAAACTATATAACATAGAATTAGAGAAAAAAGAAGAAGAATTAAGAAGATTAAAAGGCATAACAACAGGTATTGAGTGGGGCGCTCAAATAAGAAGTTATGTACTTGAACCATATAAACTAGTAAAAGATAATAGAAGTAATTATGAAACTAGTGATACAGATAAAGTACTAGATGGTGACATAATGTCATTTATAGAATCTATACTAAAATTAAAATAAGGAGATAATATGAAAGATACAATTAATTATTTAAATAAACTCCTGAAAGATGAAGATACAGTTGTATTAGGACTATCAGGAGGACCTGATTCAATGTGCTTGCTAAATTTATTACTAAATTTAAATAAAGACTTAAATATTATAGCTGCACATATAAATCATAATATAAGAGAAGAATCATTTGCAGAAGCATCACTAGTAGAAAAATACTGTCAATTAAAAAAAGTTAAATTTGAAATGATTACTTTTGAAAAGAAAAGTCCAACAGAAGAATATACAGAAGCAGAATTAAGAGAAAAAAGATATAATTACTTTAAAATAATTATTGATAAATATAAAGCTAAATATTTATTTACTGCCCATCATGGAGATGATTTAGTAGAAACTATTTTAATGAGACTAACAAGAGGTTCTAACCTCAAAGGGTATACAGGTTTCTTAAAAGAAACTGATAAAGGAACTTATACTATAATTAAACCTTTAATATATACTACTAAATCTCAAATAGAAGAATATAATAAAGAAAACAAAGTTCCTTTCGTTAATGATTTAACAAATAATGAAGATAATTATACTAGAAATAGATATCGTCATAATGTATTACCTTTTTTAAAAGAAGAAAATCCTAATGTACATTTAAAATATTTAAAATTTAGTAATGAATTATATTCATATTTTAAATATGTAGATAAAGAAGTAAATAAAGAAATAGAACAAAGATTTAAAAATAAAATACTAGATATTAAGGAATATAATACTTTAGATGAATTAATTCAAAGAAAGATAATAGAATATATTCTAGATGATTATTATATTGATAACTTATATTTAGTAAGTGATAAACACGTTAATATTATTTTAGATATGATCTATAATTCTAAACCTAATATGGAGTTAAAATTACCAGATAAATTATTAATTACTAAATCATATAATAAATTAATAGTAGGAGTACAACAAGAAGAAGATGAATATTATGAATATGAAATAGGTAATGAAGTATCATTACCTAATGGTCATAGTTTAGAAATAATAGAATCTACAGAAGATTCTACTAACTATACTATTAAATTAAATAGTAATGAAATAAAATTACCATTATATGTTAGAATGAGAAAACCTGGCGATAAAATGATAGTCAAAAATATGAATAATTATAAAAAAATAAAAGATATTTTTATAGATAGTAAACTATCAAAAGAAGAAAGAAATAAACAACCAATAGTAGTTGATTCTAATAATGAGATACTATGGTTACCAGGATTAAAAAAATCAAAATTTGATAAAGCAAATAGTGAAAACTATGATATAATAATTAGGTATAACTAATTTATGGAGGGAAAATCAAAAGATGAAGAAAAAGAACAATACACTTTTAACAACTTTACCATTTATTATAATAGCTGTATTAATTGTTGTAACATTATTAGCATTTAATAATGGTGGTAAAAAGACAAATGAAATAACAACTGGAGAATTATTATCAGCATTAGAAGATAAACAAGTAAAAAGTATTACAATAACACCAAAAAGTAGTGAAAATGTATACTATGTAGAAGGTGTTCTAGAAGAATATAGTGATGGTGAAAAATTTGTTACTAAAGTAATTACTGAACAAATAGATGTAGTAGTAGAATATGCTGAAGCTAACAAATTAGAAAAATATGAAACAAATAAAGATCCAGGAGATAATAATATTTTATATTTTATATTTAATTTCTTGCCATTTATATTATTATTGATTGGTTTATATTTCTTATTTACAAGACTAACAGCCGGCAATAATAGATCAATGGATTTCGGTAAGAGTAGAGCTAAATTAAGTGAAGATGGTGGAAACACTAAATTTACTGATGTAGCCGGCTTAAAAGAAGAAAAACAAGAAGTAGAAGAATTAATAGACTTCTTAAAAAATCCTAAGAAATTCCAAAAATTAGGAGCAAGAATTCCTAAAGGTGTTTTACTAGTAGGTCCTCCAGGAACAGGTAAAACATTACTTGCTAAAGCTGTAGCAGGTGAAGCAAACGTACCATTCTATTATATAAGTGGTTCAGATTTCGTTGAATTATTCGTAGGTGTTGGTGCATCACGTGTTAGAGATATGTTTAAAGAAGCAAAAAGAAATGCTCCATGTTTAATATTTATCGATGAAATAGATGCAGTTGGACGTCAAAGAGGTTCAGGTATTGGTGGTGGACACGATGAACGTGAACAAACACTTAACCAATTATTAACTGAAATGGATGGATTTGGTGCTAATGAAGGTATTATCGTAATAGCAGCAACAAATAGACCAGACGTTCTAGATCCAGCATTATTAAGACCTGGAAGATTCGATAGACAAGTTACAGTTAGTCTTCCAGATTCAAGTGAAAGAGAAGCAATTCTTAAAGTTCATGCAAGAAATAAAATATTTGCAGATGATGTTAACTTAGAAAATGTAAGTAAGAGAACACCAGGATTTAGTGGTGCAGATCTAGAAAACTTACTAAACGAAGCGGCTTTATTAACAGTAAGAAGAGATAAAGAAGCTATCACTATGGAAGAAATAGATGAAGCAACAGATAGAGTTTTATTAGGACCTGCAAAAACATCTCGTAGAATTACTGATAAAGAAAAACGTCTTGTAGCTATCCATGAATCAGGACATGCTGTAATAGGATTAAAATTACAAGATGCTCAAGAAGTACATAAAATAACAATTATACCTAGAGGTGTAGCCGGTGGTTATACAATGATGCTTCCTAAAGAAGAAAAAATAGGTATAATGACAAAAGAAGAATTAATAAGTCAAATTACCGGCTTACTTGGTGGTAGAGCTAGTGAAGAATTATTCATGGGCCAAATAACTACAGGAGCTTCAGACGACTTAAAACGTGCAACAAAAATAGCTCGTTCAATGGTTACAGAATATGGTATGAGTGACTTAGGACCAATTCAATTAGAAGAAAAATCTGAAGGTGTATTCTTAGGTAGAGATTATACTAAGTCTAAAGATTTCTCTGATCAAGTAGCATTAGAAATAGATAACGAAGTAAGAAAAATACTTGATGAATGTTATAAAAATGCTAAGAAATTATTATCTAAACATGAAACTTTAGTATTATTAATAGCAGATGAATTAATGGAAAGAGAAACAATTACTAGAGAACAAATTAAAGAATTAGTTGAAACTGGTAAAATAGGCGATGGTAAAACAAAAAAATCAAAAGAAAAAGCCGAAGAAAAAGAAGAAAATAAAAAGGAAACAGAAGAATAATTTGTTTCTTTTTTTATTAAATATAATGCTTTTTTACTATATGTATGTTAAAATTATAAAGAGAAATAATACATGAAAAGGTGGTACAAAATATGGCAAAAATTATTTCATTAGTAAATCAAAAAGGTGGAGTAGGTAAAACTACTACTAGTATAAATTTAGCAGCCGCATTAGGCAAAGAAGGTAAAAAAACATTATTAATAGATTTAGATCCTCAAGGCAATGCCTCTACAGGAATTGGATATAATAACGGAGATTTTAAACATGATATATATGATGTTATGACAGGGACTTGCAAAATAGAAGAAGCAATAATTAAAACAAAATTTAAAAACTTATCTATCATACCATCAACAATCAATTTAGCAGGAGTAGATGTTGAATTTGTTAAAAACATGTTAGAAAATACAGAGTTTAGACAAAATGAACAACTACGTAATGCACTAGAATCAATTAAAGATAAATATGATTATATTATTATAGATTGTCAACCATCTCTTGGAATATCAACAATGAATGCATTAGTAGCATCTAACTCAGTAATAATCCCTGTACAATGTGAATTCTTTGCATTAGAAGGAATTACACAATTATTAAATTCTATAATTATGGTTCAATCAAATATGAATCCAGATCTTAGAATAGAAGGAGTATTACTAACAATGTTAGATGGAAGAACTAATATAGGATTAGAGGTAATAGAAGAAGTAAGAAAATACTTCAAGAATAAAGTATTTAATACTATAATTCCCAGATTAGTAAGATTAGTAGAAGCACCAAGTCATGGAAAACCAATCAGTGATTATGACCCAACTAGTAGAGCTACACTAGCTTATCAAAATCTAGCAAAGGAAGTGATTAGTAGAAATGGAGACTAAGAGAAAAGCATTAGGTAAAGGATTAGAACAATTATTTTCTAACGAAAGAATTGATTTTGATAACTTTGAACAAGAGGTAATTAATAAAACTAAAAAAAGTGATATTGTAGAAATACCTCTAACAGAAGTTAGAAGTAATCCTTACCAACCAAGAAAAGAATTCGATGAACAATCTCTAACAGAACTAGCAGATTCTATCAAAGAACATGGTATTATTCAACCAATAATAGTGAAGAAAAGTATTAAAGGTTATGAAATAGTAGCAGGTGAGAGAAGAACCAGAGCATCAAAGATGGCTGGTAAAGAAACGATACCTGCTATCATTAAAGAGTATTCTGACCAAGAAATGATGGAAATAGCTTTATTAGAGAATATTCAAAGAGAGAATTTAAACCCAATAGATGAAGCTACAGCATTTAGTAAAATTATTGAATCAACAGGTCTTACTCAAGAAGCAATAGCTAAAAAGTTTGGTAAAAGTAGAAGTTATATTACTAATTTATTAGGTCTTCTTAAATTACCAGATAAGACTAAAAACTATGTAACAGAAAATAAAATATCTATGGGACATGCTAGAGTATTAAGTAAAATATCTGATGAAGATAAAGTAAATGAATTAGCAAATAAAATCATTGAAGATGATTTAAGTGTACGTGATACAGAAAAATTAGCAAGTTCATCTGATATATCTAAAACAAATAAAATAAATAGGACTTCAACATATAGTGCAAAACATACTATATATGAAGGAGTATTAAGAGAAAAAATAGGAACTAAAGTAAAGATAAGTTCTCATAAAATAGAAATTCCATTTGATTCAGATAATGATTTAGATAGAATATTAGAAATATTAGGTATAGATATAGAAGGTGAATAGTAATGGTTAATTTAATAAAAGTCCTTATAAATATCTTTCATAGAAAAGAAGTTTATGGAACCATAATTACAATTGCCATTGCATATTTTGTATATCAATCTATAAAAATAATATTAGATTCTAATATAGATAAGGGTAAAGACCCTTATGAAAGAAAGAAAAGGAAAACATTAACTAAATTTATAGAGAATGTAATTAAAATATTTTTTGAAATATCAACAGTAGTTGTATTACTTACTTTATATGGTGTTAATGTTAAAGGTATGTTGGCAGGATTAGGAATCGTTGCCACTATTGTAGGTTTGGCTTTACAAGATACTTTAAAAGATATTATAAGTGGAATTAATATAATGTTAGAAGATTACTTTGTAGTAGGAGACATAGTAACATACGGAACATTTGCAGGTTCCGTAGTAGAGTTTGGATTAAGAACTACTAAAATTAAAGATGCTAGTGGACAAATCCTAACAGTAGCCAATAGAAATATTATGGAAATAAAAAATATTTCTAAAAAAGAACAAACTACTTATATAAGAATATGTCTTCCATATGAAGAAAATGTATCTAAATTAGAAAAAATAATAAATAAACAAATACTTCCTAAAGTAAAGGAAGTAGAGAATGTTATACCAACATCTGTTGATTATTTGGGTATTGACGAAATGGCTGATTCATGCGTAAAATATTTAATACAATTTAGTTGTAAGAGAGAAACTCAATGGAAAGCTAAAAGAGATATTAATAAAATAATATTAACTACTCTAAATCAAAATAATATTAATATCCCTTATCAACAATTGGAGGTGCACAATGGTAAGTAATTATAAACTAAATGATAAAGTCATCATGAAAAAACCACATGCTTGCAAAACAAATGAATGGATAATTACAAGAGTTGGTGTAGATATAAAAATCAAATGTATAAATTGTAATCGTGAAATAATGATGGATCGATTAGAATTTGAAAAGAAATTAAAGAAAGTTATTGGTGAATAGTCATGAATATGAATAAGTTTAAAGAAAAAATGACTCTAAACCCAGTAATGACTATCTTATTTCTTATAGCATTTGCAATCATCTTAAGTGGTTTCTTATCTTTAATAGGATTTGAAGGTACTTATAATAAAATTGATTTAAATACAAAAGAATATATAGTTACATCTGAAAGTGTAGAATCATTATTAAATCTACATGGATTAAAATATATATTTTCATCTACTGTATCTAACTTTACAGCCTTTACACCATTAAGTACAATAATTATTATCTTAATAGGTATAGGTATATTAGAAAAAAGTGGATTTATTAAAACATCATTTACAATATTAACTAAATATTGTAAAAAATATACAGTAACATTCTGGTTAATATTTATAAGTATGTTATTTAGTATTACAGGTGATATAGGTTATGCAATAATGATACCAATATCAGCTTTAATATTTACTTATGGAAGAAGAAATCCATTAGTAGGAATAACCGCTGCATATGCCGCTCTCACCTGTGGATCTGGAATAAGTATATTCCTAACATCTATAGATAGTGAAATGTTAAATTATACATTAGCAAATACTAATATTATTGATCAATCATATAATTTATCAACATGGTGTTTCTTATTTATTAATATAGTAGCAATGTTATTATGTTCAGTAATATTAACTATAATAACAGAAAGATTTACAGTAACAGATGTAGAAAAATATGAATATAAAGATGAAAAGAAAGAATTAAGAATAGGAAGAAGAGAATATAGAGGATTAATCTTTTCTCTATCAGCTGGTTCATTATATTTATTAATATTCTTATATAATATAATACCAGGATTACCATTCTCAGGTAACTTACTAGATTATAGTCAATACTTCTATATAGATAAGTTATTTAGTCATAATTCATTCTTCTCTCAAGGATTTGTCTTTATAGTAACAATGTTCTTTGTTATTTTAGGTTTATTCTACGGTATAGGAGCTAAAACAATAAAGAATAATAATGACTTCTGTGAAGATTTAACTCATTCATTAGATGGAACAGGATATACATTAATATTAATATTATTAGGATCTATCCTAATAAATGTAGTAAAGAAAACTAATATAGGAACAGTAATAACAATTAATTTAGCTAATTTTATAACTAAATCCGGTTTCACCGGACCATCATTGATTATATTATTATTCCTAATAGTTGCAGTATCATCTTTATTCTTAACAAGTTCTACTGCTAGATGGGCTATTCTATCTACTACAGCAATACCAACATTTATTAGTTGTAGTTTAAGTCCAGAACTAGCTCAAGTAATAACTCGTTTTGGAGAATGTGCTACTACAGGATTAACACCTATCTTAGCTTATTTCTTTGTATATTTAGCATATATAGAGAAATATAACCAAAATGAAAAACCTATTAGTTTATTTACAGCAATAAAATATCAAACTAAATATGCTTTTATAACAGGAGTAGTATTATTACTACTAATAATAGGTTGGTACCTAATTGGATTACCAATAGGTATAGGTGGCCATATAATAACAACATAAAAACAATTGAAACATCAATTGTTTTTTTATATAATATCAAATAGATTGAGGTGTATTAAATGTCATTAAAAGCAGGAATCGTTGGCCTACCTAACGTTGGTAAATCAACATTATTTAACGCAATAACAAAACAACATATATTAGCAGCAAATTATCCATTTGCAACAATAGAACCAAATGTAGGAGTAGTTACAGTACCAGATCATAGATTAGATAGATTGAATAATATGTATCATCCTAAGAAATTAGTACCAACTACATTTGAATTTACAGATATAGCAGGATTAGTAAAAGGAGCATCTACAGGCGAAGGATTAGGTAATAAATTCCTATCTCATATAAGAGAAGTAGATGCTATAGTAGAAGTAGTAAGATGCTTTGAAGATTCTAATATAACACATGTAGAAGGAAAAATAGATCCAATTAGAGATGTTGAAATAATTAATGCAGAACTAATACTAGCAGATTTAGAAATAGTTGAATCTCGTATAAGTAAAATAGAAAAGAAAGCAGAAACAACTAAAGATAAAGATGCCGTAATAGAATTAAATGCTTTAAGAAAATCTAGAGATAACCTTAATAAAGAAATCCCTCTAAGAAGAGTAGAATATAATGAAGATGAATTAAAAGTAATTCAAAGTTTTAATTTTATTACTCAAAAGAAAATTATCTATGTAGCAAACGTTAATGATGAAGATGCTATAGCAGGATCTAATGAATATACAAAGAGTCTAGAAGAATATGCTAAAAATGATGAAGCTAAAGTAATAGTAATGTGCGCTAAAATGGAAGAAGAATTAGCAGATTATTCAGATGAAGAAAGAATAGAATTCATGGAATCATTAGGTTTAAATACTTCAGGCTTAGATTTATTAATAAAAGCGACATATGAGTTACTAGGATTAAAAACATTCTTCACATCAGGTGAAGACGAATGTCGTGCATGGACATTTAAAGTAGGAATGAAAGCACCAGAATGTGCAGGAATAATACATACAGATTTTCAAAAAGGATTCATTAAAGCTGAAGTAATGTCATATGATGATTTAGATAAATTAGGTAGTGAAAAAGCAGTTCAAGAAGCTGGCAAGTTAAGATTAGAAGGAAAAGATTATCTAATGCAAGATGGAGATATCTGCTATTTTAGATTTAATGTAACAAAGTAAGAGTAATCTTACTTTTTATATGTTAATAAATAGTAAGTTATCAACACAAAAAGATTTACAATAATAAACTAATATGATAAAATACTTAACGAGTAAGAAATTTACTCCTTGCTTTATAGTGATATAAAGCCGAAAGACCATAAGGAGGTGTAACAGATGAACAAATATGAAATGATGTATATCGTTAAAGCAACTCAAGACGCAGACGCTGTTAAGAAAACTGCAGAAGCAGTTAAGAAGGCAGTTGAAGATTGCAAAGGTAAAGTTTTAGATTTCAAGGAATTAGGTGAAAAGAAACTTGCTTATACAATCAAAAAAGAAATTAGCGGATACTACTATGTAATTCAATTTGAAGCATCTAAAGATGCTGAAGCAGAAGTTAACCGTAAGGTTGGACTTGATGAAAACGTATTAAGACATTTAATTGTTAGATTAGATGAGGAGTAATAATATATGAATAGAGTAGTATTAGTTGGAAGACTAACAAGAGATCCAGAAATGCGTACAACTTCTAGTGGAACAAATGTAACTAGATTTTCCGTAGCTGTTAATCGTAGAGTTGCTGATCAAAATGGACAAAGACAAGCAGATTTTATTAACTGTGTTGCTTTTGGTAAAACAGCAGAAACAATAGCAAAATATATTAAAAAAGGTAGAGAAATAGCTGTAGAAGGAAGACTTCAAACTGGAAGTTATGATGCACAAGATGGAACTAAAAGATATACAACTGATGTTGTTATAGATAACTTCACATTTATTGGTGGAGGCAATAGTGACGCACCAGTTGATAATCAAGGAGGTTCATCAAACATTGTAGAGTCTACAGATATTAGCGAAGATCCATTTAAAGATTTCGGTGAAGAAGTAGCACTAAGTGATGATGACCTACCATTCTAATAAGGAGGAAATCAAATGGCAGAATTTTATCGTAAAAAGAAAAAAATATGTCAAATGTGTGCAGGAAAAAGCGTAGATTATAAAGACGTAATGATCGTTTCTAAATATATAAATGAAAAAGGCAAAATAATGCCTCGTAGAATGACAGGCGCTTGCGCTAAGCACCAAAGACATATAGCTCAACAAATTAAATGGGCTAGATTCATGGCTTTAATACCATACGTTAAATAGTTAATACAGTAAAGTATTAACTTTTTATTTTATAAACAATTATAAAAATGATAAAATAAAGATAGAAACGGGAATGATAATATGACCAAACAATTAATTGATAATCAAAGAATTCTCGCAAGTATTTTAGGATTTGCAGTAGGAGATGCATTAGGAGTACCAGTTGAATTTAAGAAAAGAGAAGCATTAAAGAAAACTCCTATAATTGATATGGAAGAATTTGGTTCTCATAACCAACCAAAAGGAACATGGTCAGATGATACATCTATGATGCTTGCAACAATGGATTCAATTGGCGAAAAAGATGATATTATTTTCGAAAACATAATGAATAATTATAGAAAATGGTTAGATGAAAAGTCATATACTGCTACAAATCAAGTATTTGATGTTGGTATTGGTACTAAAAGAGCAATTGAAAAATATAAAAATGGATATAAAGCGGTAAAATGTGGTAGTTCAGATTATTATAATAATGGAAATGGTTCTTTAATGAGAATATTACCAATAGCATTATATGCCTCAGTTAATAATTATAATGAAAAAGAAATAGTAGAGACATTATATTATTATTCATCAATGACTCATTCACATGAAATTAGTATAATGGGATGTAAAATTTTTTGTGATTATATAAAAGAAATAATAGAAGGTAATTCTCCAATAGAGGCATTAGAAAATATTTCCAATCTTGACTATGATAAATATTATGATTGTTCATATCAATATAATAGAATATTAAGCAAAAAAATAATTGGCCTAAAAGAAGAAGAAATAAAGTCTTCAGGATTTATCGTTGATACATTAGAAGCCACAATTTGGTGCATTATTAATTCAAATTCATTTGAAGAAGCAGTTCTTAAGGCAGTTAATTTAGGAGAAGATACAGATACAATTGGAGCACTAACAGGATGTCTTGCAGGTCTTATTTATGGATTGGAAAGCATTCCTGAAAAATGGATTAATTCTTTACAAAACAAAGAATTAATATTAAAAATATCTGAAAAATATATTCGTTCATTAGCCAAAAAAAAATAGAAATAAATGAAGGCGATGTTGTTAGATTAAAAAATAGGGATCAAGAAGTATACATTGAAGAAATAAATCCCATAAAAAACAACATTAAATATGATTATAAAGGTTTAATAAAAAAAGGCGATAAAATTATTGAAATATACTTCAATAAAAGAGATATAATACAACCTGAAAAGAAAGAAGACAATAATAAAAAAAGTAGTATGCAATTATAATGCATACTACTTTTATTTTGTTAATAAAGTAGCTATCTTAGTAACATAACCAGCACCTAATGTAAGAATAATATCATTAGATTTAATATTATCTCCTAGATACTTCTTAATCTCTTCATAATCACTAATATGAATAGCATCTTTACCATATTTATTAATTTCTTTAATTAAATCTTCTTCACTAATATTATGTTCATTCTTTTCTCTAGCAGCATATATATCAATAATTATAATATGATCAAATTCACTTAATACTTTACCAAACTCTTCTAAATGTTGAATAAGTCTACTATAAGTATGTGGTTCAAATATAACCCATGATTCATTATATTTTTTATTCTTTAAACCTTGAACAACAGCTTCTATTTCAGTAGGATGATGACCATAATCATCATATACTCTAGCATTATTAAATGTTCCTTTATATTCTAGTCTTCTTTCAGCACCAGTAAACTTTAACATAGCTTGTTTAAAATATTTCACATCAATACCATAAGCATTACATAATGCTAAAGCACATAAACTATTAAATACATTATGAACACCTACTACTTGTAATTTAATATTATCAACATATTCCCCATTATGATAACAATCATAAGAAGGATATCCTTCATCATCAAAGATGATATTATCGTAATACCAATCAGCTTTATTATCTTTACCTACAGTAATTACTTTAGCTTTAGTATGTTTACTTACTTCAATACATCTAAAATCATCATTATTAACAACTAGATATCCATCACTAGGTAACATACTAACATATTTTTCAAAACTCTTTTGTGTATTATCTATAGTACCAAAATAATCTAAATGATCATCATCTATATTTAATACAATAGCACTTCTTTCTTTAAAATTTAAGAAACTATCACTATATTCACAAGCCTCTATAATAAAGTAATCAGAATTACCAACTCTATAATTACCATTTATTTGTTTTAAATTAGAACCTACTTGTATAGAAGGATCCATATTAGCTTCTAAGAAAGCTAATGAAATCATAGAAGTAGTACTAGTTTTACCATGAGTACCACTAATACCAATGGTATCCTTAAACAGTTTAGTTAATTCCCCTAAGAAGATACCTCTTTCCATCATATGAATACCTAATTCTTTAGCTCTTATATATTCTGGATTATCTTCTTTAACAGCAGCAGTATATACAAATAAGTCTAAATCATCAGTAATATTCTCTTTCTTTTGACCTATAAATACCTTAATACCACTATTTTCTAACCAATCAGTTTGTTTACTTTGTATAGCATCACTACCAACTACTTCATATCCCCATTTTTTAAGTATCTCAGCAATACCACTCATACTAGTACCACCAATACCACACATAAATATTTTCTTACAATCTTTTATATTAAACATACTAATCCTTCTTTACTAATTCTTTAAATATATTTCCTTTTTCTTCAAAATTCTTAAAAGCATTATAACTAGGAGCAGCAGGAGATAATAAACAAATCTTTTTACTTACTTCTTTAGCTATTTTAACAGCTTCTTCTAAAGTTTCTACTTTATAAGTATTCTTATCTATTAATTTATCTATTATTTTATAGCCGGTATCCGGCATACCTATAAAATACTTTATATCACTATTATTAAAAAATTCAATTAATAAATCATAATTTATTCCTCTATCTTGGCCACCAAATATAATAGTATCAACTTCCCTTAAAGCATTAACACAATTAATAGTAGCTTCTGGAATAGTAGCAATAGCATCATCATAATATTTAACCCCATTATAAGTACCAAAGTATTCCATTCTATGTTCTAAAGGTTTAAATTCTTTAATAGTATTTCTTACTTTATCCATATCTAAATCTAGTAATAAAGCAACTCTTAATACAAACAATATATCTATTAAGTTATGTTCTCCAATTAAGTTTCTCTCATTTAATTTATTATATATAACTTCATTCTTATATAAGATATCATTATCTTTAATAATATAATCTTTATTTATATCTATATGTATACCTTTATAATCATTATTATCAACACACTGTTTAACATTTATATTATCACTATTATAAATCATATAATCATTATTATTTTGATATTTAAACATATTTAATTTAGAATACCAATAATTTTCTAAAGTAATATGATAATTTAAATGTTCTTCATAAAGATTAATTATTAAACCAATATGAGGTGAAACCTCAATATTTTCTAGTTGATAACTAGAACATTCTATTACTAGCTTAGTATCATTATCCATTTCATCAATGTAATCCAATATTGGATTACCAACATTACCTAATAATAAACATTTAATTCCTTGATCTTGTATTACTTTAGCTAGAAGGGAAGAAGTTGTACTTTTTCCCTTAGTACCAGTTACACCAATAATATTATCTCTATCTACTTCTAGAATTAATTCTAATTGAGAAGTTATCTTTTTTCTTATAACATTATTAATATTATCAGGAATTTTAACTCCTGGAGATTTGATTATAATATCATATATATCCAAATTATCTAGATAATTATCTCCACAAACTATTTCTATATTAGAATCTCCTTTTAAAAATTCATTTTGTTCTAATAATTTATCATTCTTATCAACAATAGTTAATTTTTGTTTAGATAAATACTTTCTAATAAAGTTATAACTAGATTTGCCTTCTTTACCAAAACCTAATATAGCAATATTTTTATTTTTTAATTTATCAATTATTTTATGATACATACTTATCAAGTTCCTTTCTAACTAATTTGATAAATTCTTCTGGTACATTATTTTCCTCGTTCCATTTATTTTCTAATTTATCATTTAAATCTTCTAATTCATAATTATCTTTATAATATTGAAGAAGATAAGGTAATTTATCTAACTCAGTAATAAGTCTACTTACAGCATATCTTACTTCACTATAAGTACCTACACATTCAAATGGTTTATTATTACCATAACCTATCAACTCAATAAATGTATTTAATAATTCTTTATTTTCAAACATATCTTCTCCAAATATATTTATAAGTTTATCTTTATATAAGAAAGGACTTAATATAGTATATACAAATAAACATTTAGGACAATTACAACACCATTTCCAAGGTTCTGTCTTACTACCTACATTACAACTTTTAAATACATTATGATATTTATCATAGTGACTAAATAACATTCCTATTTGATACTCGCTTAAAGGTCTTAATAAACTAAAATAATGTATATCTATTTTAAAATATTTCTTAGTATATTCATTAAAATCATTTTCGTATTCATAAGTTTTAGAATATTGGTGATTTATCTTAGTACCATGTACATTACTTTCATTAGCACTATTTTCATTACTTAATACAATATATTTCATATTATGAGTATATGCACTTAAATAAGATACAAATGATACTAGAGAACTAAAAGGGGTATGACCATTAATAAAACCTTTATTATTAAGATCTATCATATTCTTATCTAATACCCTTTTAACAGTAATAGGTTGTTCATAACCACCAAGTTGTGCACACTTTAATGTAACTTCTTTTGGATTAATAATAAAAGCATTATTATTTAAACCTTTTAATATTTCTAATGATACATTACTATCTTTACCACCACCAACAGGAATTAAATTTCCTGTACCATGATAGTTAGGATATTCTATATTTTCTTTATTACAATCACACTTAATATTCATAAAATTATCTATATCAACATTAATGCCATTAGTATAGAATAATTCTCCTAAACCATAATAATATATCTTTTTAAACCAATTAATTTGTTCATCATTAATATATCCAGCTTTAATTATTACATTCTTACTACATGTACATTTCCAATAACTGATTAATTCAATAAGTCCTATATGAAATACTAAATATTTACTAAAACTACTAATATTAAATTTATCTACTTCAATATAAGGATTATATTCAGTTAAATTAGGTACAATAAACTTAAAAGATATCTTATATTTATCACCAATATCTTCTATATTAAAACTATCATATATAAAGATATCATACTTATTACTTAATTCTAAATATTTATCCATATAAATCACCTAAAATTCCACTATAATTATATCACATATATAAGTGTTAACAAAAGACTACTATTACTTGATGAATAACAAAAAACATAGTGTTTAACTATACTAAATAATGATATTATCTACATTATATAAATTAAAAAGTCGTAAAGGAATTTTTTTAAATTTAATAATTAATTGAATTAAATAACTCAATATGATAATATAAAAATAGAATGGTAGGCTATGATATGGCGAAATATGTATGTGATTTTGATGCAATTAATAAAGCAAGTCAAAATTTAGAAAAACTAGCATCAGAAATGGAAAATAATGTAAAATCCGGACAAAAAAACCTAGATTCAGATTTAGTAACTTGGACAGGTACGGCATCAACTGCTTATAAAGAGAGTAGCGAATCTATATCAAATCACCTAAATTCAGATGCTGAAACTATGAGAAATTATGCTGCATATTTAAAAGAAGTAGAAAGTAAAATACAAGAAGCAGAATCAAGTTTAGCTTCAATGAAGATTTGAGGTGTTTGCCAATGAACGAAAATGTAGAATACAATGCTAATTATCAAGATTTACAACAAGGTAACAATGATATTGTAAAAACTGTTAATTCAATAAATGATTCAATTAATAATGCTAATAAAATAGCAAATGAACTTAATTCAGAGTCATCTTTTTCAGGACCTATAGCAGATTATTGTCTAAATACATGGAATAATATTCAAAACATTACAATAAATGATAATTCTAATTTAGTATCATCAGCTCATACAATTAATAATATAAATACTAATTATCAAGTAAACGACAAAGAAACTGGTGAAAGCGTAGGTAATGTATAATGGTATCATCAGGAACAGTAAAAAGTGATTTATCAACAATGATGGGATATTTTTCATCTTATACAAGTACTATGGAATCAATAGATAATCCTTCAGTATGGGAAGGTGAATCTAAAGATAGTACTATGCAACAAGCCGAAGCATTTGCTAATGAATATAAAAGTCAAATAAATAGCCAAATGTCAACTTTTGCCGAAGCTTTAGATAATTATGAAAAATGGAAAAAATTAAAAGAAGATTATGTATCAGCATATAATAGTTGGGAATCAGCTAGAAATAGCAACAACGCATCAGATGAATCATTTTATAGAGAAAAATGTAATGCGATAACAAAAGAAAAAGAAGAATTAGAAACTAAAATTAAAGATGAATTAAGTACAGTTTCTAGTCAAAAACTAGCTAGTGCTACAGAATTAATAGAAAAATATCCAAATTTATTTACATTAAACGAATTTGTTTATTATAACCAAGGAGACTATCATAATGCGTACGCAGCAGAAACAATTGCTGCTGCTGGATGTGGACCAACATCTGCTGCAATGGTATTAACGTACTTAACAGGAGAAACACATGATCCAGTAGAAGTAGCAAATTATAGTACAAAACATGGTTATGCTTGTGATTACAATGGAACATATGAAGCATTATTCCCAGCAATTTCCAAAGAATATGGATTAAATTGTACTCAACAAAGTCAAACATCAGAAAATATTATAAATTCATTAAGCCAAGGAAATGTAATAATTGCCCATATGGGACCAGGACACTTCACTAGAGGTGGTCACTATATCGTATTAAAAGGTCTCGACGAAAATGGTAAAGTAATAGTAGCGGACCCGAACAATGGAAAAACAAATGGTTCGTGGGATGCATCCGTTATTGCATCAGAGTCTAAAGGCTCTATGTATAGTATTTCGGTGTAAAAGAAAGGAATAAAAAGAAATGAATAATGAAAATATTGAAAAATTATTAAATGTAGCAGATCAAGCTAGTAAAGCAGAAAATAGTAGAGAAGTTTTTGTACCAATACTAGATGATTTTGAAGTAGTAGAAAATAAAAAAGATTCAAATAGAACAATTTTAGTTGCGGTAAAGAATAATACATTAGAACAATATATTACAGACGGATTTCTTTTACCTGGAGAAACACTAGATACAAGAATAGAAAAAGTTAAAGAAGATTTAAAAAAGAATATACCTAATAAAGAATTATATGATAATTTTGATAATTATATTACATATTATGAAGATTATAATAATTATACATTCTATTTTAAGGTATATGCTCAAGATATATTAGCAGGAACAGAAGAGAAATTATTGTGTACAAAACAACTAACTGGATATTTTGTTAATCCAGAAAGAAATGAATTTTGTCAAATTTCTGTTGCTGCAGGCCCTTATGTGGTAGATAACCAACACAAATTATTACAAGATATAGATAATTTAGAAACAGATGAAACAATAATAGGTTTAACAAAAGCTTTAGAGTTGATAATGGATAATATCACTTATTATTGATAAAGGAGTGATAAAATGGCAAAATTCGTATTAGAAACAGAAGCAGTAGAAGATGCAGCTAATTCCATAAACACTATTTCTAAAAATTCAAAAGATGTAGTAAAAAGTGTTGAAGGATATGATATAGATAGTACTGAATTTGATTTTGCCGGAGCAAAAGATGCGGTAGAAACAAACGTTAAGGGAGCATATGGTAAATTCAAATTAACAAATAACTTATTAAAGAGTGTTGTTCAAACACATACAACATTACAAGAATCAGTAAGTACAAGTAATACAAATGCAAATTCTACAAATGCTTCAACATACTCAGGATCAAACAGTTATAGCGGAGGATATACAAGCGGTGGAGAGAACCACTCTTATGGAGGATCAAATACCCGAGCATCTGTTCCTCCAGCAATGGGATATGAAGCACCAGCAGCGTTTGATATGGCTGCATTAATTTCAGCAGGTAAAATAGCTGAAATAACAGAAGACGCTATAAATAAAGGATTATCTGACGATTATAGAATAGTTATTAGAGTAGATAAAAATGATCCTAATTATAAAAGTTATATTGAAACAGTTTATAATTATGCTAAAAAATATGGTATACAAGTATGTGTAATATATATTTCAGATTCAGAAAAAGATAAAACTACAAAAGTAACATTAATGAAAGGTTCTCAAGAATTAAATGCATTTGATGGTGTTCCAACAAAAGAAAAGATGGAAAAACTATTTGCTGGAGTTCCAGACGCAAATAAAACAGAACTTGAGAGCATGAAGAAAAATGATTTTGTAAATTATTATCAAGGTGATTATGGATCTACTCCATATGGCCCATTAACAATTGCTAATGGAGGATGTGGACCTACATCAGCAGCAATGGTACTTACATATTTAACAGGAGAAACTATAGATCCAGTTGCAACATGTGAATTCAGTGCCAAAAATGGATTTGTTGATTCTTCAGGAACATATGAATCAATGTTCCCTGCAATAGCAAAAGCATACAATGTAAGTTGTACAAAAGCAGCACAAACAGCAAGTAATATAATAAGCAATCTTCAAGAAGGAAAGGTTATAATAGCACATATGGGTCCTGGAACATTCACAAAAGGTGGACACTATATAGTACTAAGAGGATTAGATGCTAATGGTAATGTAATAGTTGCCGATCCAGCCTCAAGAGAAAGATCAAATAAAACTTATCCGGCATCAATTTTTGAAGCCGAAGCAAATGGTTCAATGTATTGCTTTTCATAAAAATGTAAATTGGTAGTGTAAAATCAGTTTTACAATAAAAAAAAATATGTTATAGTTAAGATAGGAGATGAAAATATGGGAAACGGAATTTATGCCAATACTGATGAAATCTATAGACAAGGAGATAGAACTGTTAACTATGCAGGAGAATTTGCTACTAGAATAACAGAACTAAAAGGTAAAAAAGACGATCTTCTAGGCATGTGGCGTGGTCAAGCTGCTACTGAATTTGGTAATAGCGTTGAAGAACAAGTTAGAAATTTAAATGAATTTCAATCAATTCTAGAAGAAATGGGAACTAAAATAGTAGATGGTTCAAATAGATTACATCAAACAGAACAAGAAAATACTGATGATTCTAAAAAATTAATGGATCAAGACTACAATTTTAGAAAATAATGAGAAGGAGACTATAATATGGAATTTGAAGAAAAAGATTATGAAGCTGCAAGAGATTGCGCTAGTCAAATACAACAAAATGCTGAAGCAATTATGAATATCTTTACTGATATTGATAATAGTATGAGAACTCTATATGGAGAAGCATGGCAAAGTACAGGTGCTGACGTATCAAATGGACGTTATCAAGTACTAAGAAGTAATTATGAGAAGTTCTATGAAAGAGTAACTGCAATGCAAAAGCATGTTAATACAGTTACTACTAGAAATGAAACTACTGATAAAGCAGTTGGAGACAATCTAGCAGGTGTATAAAAACAAATAGAAAACTATTTGTTTTTTTTTGCTCTCTTTTTCAAATAATACAAATATGATAAAATAATATAGGAGTGATTTAAATGATATATACACCTAATATTAATAAAGCATTAAATTTAATGTATGAAGCACATAAAGGGCAAAAAGATAAAGGAAATATACCATATGTATTTCACCCATATCATATAGCAGAACAGATGAATACAGAAGATGAAATAATAGTTGCCCTTCTACATGATGTAATAGAAGATACTAAAATTACTCTAGAAGATATTAAATCATATGGATTTAATAACAATATACTAGAAGCATTAAAAGTAATTACACATGATAAAAACATAAATTATATAGATTATATTAATAAAATAAGCAAAAATAAATTAGCAACTAAAATTAAGATTAGAGATTTAAAACATAATATAGATTTATCAAGAATACCTAATCCTACAGAAGAAGACTATAATAGAGTAAATCAATATAAAAAAGCACTCGAAATTTTAAATAAAAATAATTAATAATGTGTTATAATAATAAAACAACAAAAAAGGAGTGATTTAAATGAAAGTTATTTTACTTCAAGATGTAAAAAAACAAGGTAAAAAAGATCAAATAATTGATGTAAGTGATGGTTATGCTAATAATTTCTTAATAAAGAATGGTTTAGCTGTTAAAGCAACAGAAACAAGCAAAAAGAAATTAAAACAAGAATTAGATATTAGAAAACAAGAAGAAGATGCCAACATAGAAGAATGTAAAAAAATAGCAGAACAATTAAGTAAAATGGAAATAGTTATAAAAGTAAAAACTGGAGAACAAGATAAGGTATTTGGAACTATTTCATCAAAACAAATATGCGAAGAATTAAAGAAAAAAGATATAAATATAGATAAAAAGAAAATTAAATTAGATCATCCTATAGATACATTGGGACAACATCTAGTTAAAATAGAATTACATAAAAAGGTTGAAGGGGAAGTTAAAATAACACTAAAAAAGTAGGTGATTAACGTGCCAAAAAGAAAAGTACCACATAATTTAGAAGCAGAACAAAGTGTACTAGGAATAGCTTTTCTAAATAATAATTCATTAACTAAAATATGTGAAGAATTATATGAAGAAGACTTCTATAGTGAAGCTAATCAAAAACTTTTTGAAACAATCAAATATTGTTATGATAATAAAATACCTTTAGATATTACTATTATTAAAGAAGAATTAGAAAAAAGAAATAATTTAGCTTCTGTAGGTGGTATTGAATATATTACAGAAGTAATAGATTCAGTAGCATCTGCTGCTAATCTAGAATATTATATTAAAATAGTAAAAGAAAAATCATTATTAAGAAGACTAATAACAGTAGCAGAACAAATAGCAACAGATGGCTATGAAGAAGATGAAGATGTTACTACATTATTAGATGATGCTGAAAAGAATATTTTAAATGTTGTAAAAGAAAGACAAACTAGTGATTTTAAACATATTAAAGATGTTATTACATCAGCTCAAGAAAAACTAGAACAACGTTCACAAAATAAAAATGAAGTAACTGGTATAACAACAGGATTCTATGATTTAGATAAGGCAACAACAGGATTACATGAAGGTGAAATGATAATAATAGCAGCTCGTCCAGGTATGGGAAAAACAGCATTTGCCTTAAATATTGCTACAAATGCAGCACAAACAACAAAAAAAGCTATAGCAATATTCAACTTAGAAATGCCGGCTGAAGCTTTAGTTGATAGAATGCGTTCGGCAGTAGGACAAGTCGATTCCTATAAGCTTCAAACAGGATATCTAAATTCTGATGATTGGCGTAGAATTAACGAAGCTAATAGTCAATTAGCAACAACAAATATTCAAATAGTAGATGATGCAAGTATTACATGTGCTGAAATAAAAGCAAAATGTCGAGCATTAGCCAATAAAGAAGAAGGACTAGGACTTGTTATCATCGACTACTTACAATTAATAACATCAGGTGGTAGACGACCTGAAAGTAGACAACAAGAAGTATCAGATATTTCAAGATCTCTAAAGACAATGGCTATGGAACTAAAAGTACCAGTAATCGCCCTTGCTCAATTAGCACGTAGTGCAGAAAAAAGAGACAACAATCAACCAATGTTAGCTGATTTACGTGAATCAGGATCAATAGAGCAAGATGCAGATATGGTTTTATTTATCCACAGAAATGATTACTATAAAGAGAAAAAAGAAATAAATACAGTTAAAAATGTTCCAGTTGATATAATAATTGCCAAACATCGTAAAGGTTCAACAGGTAAATTCCAATTATTATTTGAACTTAATATGAGTAATTTTAGAAATTATTTAGCAACAGAAAAGGAAGAAGAAGTAAATGAATAGTATAAAAAAATTATTATTATATATTTTTGTATTTGTTCCATTAATAGCATTATTATCTCTTGGATTTTATACTAGAGAAAGTTATTCAGAACCAGAATATCAATATCAAGTATATCTAGATGGTGAAAAACTAGGACTTATAGAATCTAAAGATAGTTTATATGAAATGATTAATAAAGAACAAATAGAAGTTAAAAAGAAATATAATACAGAACAAGTATACCCTCCAAAAGGATTCCAAATTGTTAAAACAAATACATATGATGATAATTTAAATACAACAGAAGAAATATATAAAAAGATAAAGGATAAAAAGGAATTTACAATTAAAGGATATACAATAACTATTAAAAGTAAAGAAGAAAATGTAGAACCAATATATATTTATGTAACAGATGAAGAAATCTTTGAAGAAGCAATAAAAAATATTATTAATACATTTATTGGTGAAGAAAGATATAAACAATATATGACTAAAACGCAACCAGAAATAATCGATGTAGGTTATATAATTGAAAATATCTATTTTGACCAAAAAATAACTATTAAAGAATCTTACATTACAGTTAATGAAAAGATATATACTGATTCTCAAGAACTAACTAAATTCTTACTATTTAGTAATGATACAGGTAGTAAATTATATACAGTAGTTCAAGGAGATACTATAGAATCAATAGCTAATGCTAATGAATTAAACGTAGATGAATTATTAATAGCTAATGATGATATACATGATGTAGACACATTATTAGCTATAGGGCAACAAATAAATGTAGCCCTAATCAATCCAATATTATCTCTAGTATATGAAGAAATAGTAACAGAAGATATAGAACAACAATATACAACAGAATATGTAGAAGATAATACACAGTATGTTGGTTATAAAGAAACAAAACAAGCAGGAGCAAATGGTATTAGTAGAGTAACATCACGTGTTCAATTTACAAATGGTGCTAAGAACCAAGGTGCTATTAGAGTAGGTAACCCAATAGTAATTAAACCAGTACAAAATGAAATAATAGTTAAAGGAACTAAAGCATATGGTAGCTATAGTGGACAATATGTTGATACTGGTGAAGCATGGGGCTGGCCAACAAATCAACCATATATCATTACATCTGGTTTCGAATATCGTTGGGGCCAATTACATGATGGTATTGATATTTCCGGAACAGGATATGGCTCTCCAATATATGCATCATTAGATGGAACTGTAGTAAATGCTCAATATGGTGGTCTAATTGGATCAACAGCAGGTTATAATGTTGTAATAGCACATGATAATGGATATTATACAACCTATGCTCATATGGCTCCAGGAACTATTAAAGTAAAAGCAGGAGATAGAGTTACTCGTGGACAAGTCATCGGAGGAATGGGTATGAGTGGCTGGGCAACCGGTACACACTTACACTTTGGTTTATATTATGGAATACCATATAATGGTGGTAGACCAATCAACCCATTTAAGTTATGGCAATAAAAACAAGTGTATTAGCAAGCGGATCAGAAGGTAATGTAACATATATTGAAACTCCTAATCATAAATTATTATTTGATTTAGGAACTACATTAAAATATATAAAAGACTCATTATCTTCTTTTTCTGTAAGTATAGATGACATAGATTATATATTAATAACACACGTCCACGATGATCATATAAAAGCATTAAAAACATATATAAAAAAATATCATGCCAAAATATGTATAAGTCAAAAAATGTACGATGAATTAGAACTATTACATGAATATGACAATATACAAATATATGAAGATAAAATAGAATTAGATGATTCTACTATAGATATAATAAAAACATCTCATGATACATCTGATTCTAGAAGCTTTATATTAAGATGTAATAATAAATCAATAGTATATCTAACAGATACAGGTTATATTAATCAAAAATATTTTAAACAATTATCTAATTGTAATATTTATTTATTTGAAAGTAATCATGATATAGAAATGTTATTAAATGGTCCATACCCAAAATGGTTAAAAGATAGAGTAATGGGATCATATGGTCATTTATCAAATAAAGATAGTTCTATCTATTTAGCTAAACTAATAGGAGGTAATACCTCCAAGATAGTTTTGACACATCTTAGCCAAAAGAATAATTCTGAAGAAAAAGCACTATCTACTATTAAAGAAATATTTAATGAATATGAAATATCTTTTGATAATATAATATGTGCTCGTCAAAAAGAGAGAACGGAATTGATAGAAATATGATAAAAATAATATGTTTAGGTAAAATAAAAGAACAATACTTAAATGATATGATTAATGATTATCAAAAAAGAATATCCAAATATCATAAATTAGAAATAATAGAACTAAAAGACACTAATAATTTAGAGGAAGAAGCCTCCAATATTAATAGATATATATCTAACCAAGATTATATAATCTCATTAGATATTGAGGGAAAGGAATTAGATTCTATATCATTAGCAAATCATCTTAATGATACATTTAATCATTATGGAACTATTACATTTATTATAGGTAGTAGTAATGGTCTATCTAATTCTATTAAAGAAAAATCTCATTTAAGATTATCTTTCTCTAAAATGACTTTCCCTCATGGCTTGTTTAGAGCAATCCTACTAGAACAAATATACAGATCGTTTAAAATATTAAATAACGAAACATATCATAAATAATACATATATATGTATTATTTTTTTATGTAAACGATAATAATTCAAAATTTGCATCTAAACCTAAATAATAATATAATACAATTAGAAGGAAGAGAAGAAATGGAACCAAATAAATTCATATTTCAAAAAGAAAATGGAGAACAAGTAGAATGTGAAACAGTATTTAGTTTTTATGTAAAAGAAGCAGATAGAAATTATATTTTATTTACTGATAATACATATGACGAAAATAATAATTTAAAAATATATGTATATTATAATAGTTCTGATGATGAAACTTTACTACCAGTAGAGGATGAAGAAGAATTTAATATGATAAATAGAATATTTGAACAATATAAGGGGGAAGAATAATATGGATAAAAATGATCAAATAGTTATTCAAGCATATAATAGTAAGAAAATGAAAGCTAAAACAGCATTACAAAAACATTCATTAGGTAAAGGAAAAATAGCAAAAACAATAGATGGTATATTAATAGGAGCTGCCGCAATTTTTGAAACAATTAGAGAATTACCAGGTTTTGAATACTTAAAAAGTATGTCTATAGGAAACTTAACAACAAAATTCAATAATTGGCTTGCATCAATTACTGCACAAACTCCAGATTTAAGTGGGCTAACACCTGAAGAAATATTTGCCTTAGGTCAACAAACACAATTAAATGGTGCAAACACTGTAGCTAATACTTGGGGATTAGGTTTCTCAGCTATATTAGAATTTATTCTACAACATCCAACAGTAGCTGTAATAGGTGTAGCTGCTCTTACAGGAATATTAGCAATACCATTTAAAGCATTAATTAATAAACTAAGAGAGAATAAACAAGAAAAAATTGAATCAGAAGGAAAAGTGTTATAAACACTTTTTTTATAGGGAGGTAACTATGATAGGAAATGATTGGGATGAAAAATTAAATATTATTTGGAACAGTTCTGGATATAAAAAGTTTTATTCTAGTATAGAACATGAATATGACACTAAAACAATATATCCACCAAAAGACTATATATTTAATGCTTTAAAATTAACAAGTTTTAAAGATACAAAAGTAGTAATAGTAGGTCAAGATCCCTATCATGGTGAAGGAGAAGCTCATGGCTTATCCTTCTCAGTCCAAGAAGGAATTAAACTACCTCCATCATTACAAAATATCTATAAAGAATTATATGATGATTTAGGAATTAAACCTTCTACTAAAGGAGATTTAACCAAATGGGCTAAAGAAGGAGTACTCCTTCTAAATGCCGTATTAACAGTAGAAAAAGATAAAGCAGCCTCTCATAGAGGCAAGGGCTGGGAATTATTAACAGATTATATTATTAAAGTATTAAATACAAAAGAAGAACCAATAGTATTCATATTATGGGGAAACTTCGCTAAAGAAAAAGCAAAACTAATAACAAATAATATACATTATATAATTAAATCTGCTCATCCATCCCCATTATCTGCTTATAATGGTTTCTTTGGTAGTAAACCATTCTCTAAAACAAATAAATTCTTGAAAGAACACAATCTAAAAGAAATAGATTGGGATTTAAACAAATAAAAAAGACTCTTATGAGTCTTTTTATAGTTTAAAATCATCTACTATTGTATCTTCTAAATTCTTACCATCAAAGAATGTTTGTATTTGCCATCCGTGAATTCTGGCAACAATATTAGAAGGGAATGATCTAATTAAATCATTTAATTCACTAGTATATTTATTATAGTATGATTTAGCAGCTTGTAATTTTTCATCTGTTTTCTTATTATTACTTATTATTTCTTTAAAAGCTTTATTCTCAGCAACTTCTTTATTATCATTCTTAACTTGATTTAATATAGCAACATATTCATTCAATTTTCTATCTAAATCAAAATTACTAATATTTTCTTCTTTAATTTTAGTTAAATCTTTAAATAAAGTCTTAGAATCTAATAAATCTTTTAATAGAGTATCAGCACTAACTAATATATCATATCTATCTCTTAATGCTTCATCTATCAGGCATTCTGCCTGACTTATTTTAGTTTTAGAATGTTGTAACTGATTATATTCATAAATCCATAATACTACAACAGCTCCTACTAATATAAAAATAAATAAAATACTATATAAAAAAGGCATAAAATCACCACTATTCTAAGTACATTATAACACATAATACAATTTACAAAAGAATTTAGTTATAATACAATGTAAAGAGGTGATTTTATGAATATAAAAAGATTAATACTAGGTTATCTAGATACAAATGTATATATATTAACAATAGATAACGAAGCAATAATAATTGATCCAGCAGATGATTTTAATACTATAAAGAAAGAATTAAAGGATTATAAAGTAGTAGGTTGTTTATTAACTCATTATCATCCAGATCATATGGGAGCATTAGAAGAAGTATTAAGTCATTATGATTTAGAAATAAATAAAGTAAAAAGTAATAAATTTAAATTTGAAATACTCCCTATGCCAGGACATACTAGAGATTCAGTAATATTCTATTTTAAAAAAGATAAAATAATGTTTGATGGAGACTTTATCTTTAAAAATGGCATCGGTAGAACCGATTTGGGTGGATCTATTCCAAGCATGAAAGAGAGTTTAACTAAAATGTTAGATTATCCTGATGATATTATTTTGTATCCTGGTCATGGAGAAAAAACATTATTAAAAGATGAGAAAGAAAATTTTAAAATCTATTTATAATTTTCTTTTTTTGTGTATAATTAAAATAGGTGAGTAGTATGAAAATAGACTACAAAGCATTAGTAGATGAAATTAGGTCAAAAAACTTTTGGTCTAAGTTTGTAATTCTTTTAATTGGTTGTTTCTTACTAGCTATTAATTTTAATTTACTATTAAAGCCAAATGATCTAGCTACAGGAGGAACCAGTGGTATAGCTGTAATAGTAGCAGAATTACTACCAAGTATTAAATCATCAACTTTTGTACTTATTAGTAACGTAATATTGTTAGTAGTTAGTTTCTTTCTACTAGGTCCAAAAAGAACAGGATTATCAGTTTTAGGTTCTATTGCCTATCCAGTAATGATATCTCTAACTGGCGGATTATGTGTATGGTTATCTAAATATATTAATTTAACAGATACACTATTATTAGTAGTAGTAAGTGGTACTATATATGGTACAGCTAATGGCTTATTATATAAAACTGGTTTCACCAGTGGTGGAGCAGATATAATTATTCAATTAATGACTAAGTATTTCAAAATTCCTAATGGATCTTCATCTCTAATATTTAATATTGGAGTATTATCAACAAGTGCCTTTGTATTTGGTTTTAATAAAGCTATGTTAGGTGTCTTAATAATAGTAATAAATAGTACTTTAATAAATAAAATAATGATTGGTATATCTAATAGTAAAACATTCTATATTCAAACTAAGAAGAAAGAAGAAATAATAGAATTCTTAAAAGAAAGCAATGCTGGATATACAATCCTTAATGTTGAAGGTGGACACACTAGAAATGCAGAAAATATAATTATGACAGTAGTAGCTACAAAAGATTTTTATTTATATGAAAATGTCATTAAAAAAATAGATCCAGAAGTATTCTTAGTAATAAATGATTGCTACGAAGTTTACGGTGGAAAGAGTAAACAAAGAAAGACTTTACTTGATATATGACAAATAGCATTTAAAAAATGCTATTTTTTTGATATAATTTAAGATACAAGGTGGTGTAGAATGAAATTTATAGACATAAAAAATTGTTTTAAAGTCTACAAAAATGGTGTAACAGCCATAGCAGACTTATCACTATCTATTGATAAAGGAGAATTCGTTTTTATCACCGGAGCAACTGCCTGTGGTAAATCTACATTTATAAAAATGCTATATAGAGAAGAAAAACCAACTAAAGGTCAAGTTTGGGTTGGTGGAATCAATGTAGCAAAATTAAGAAATAGAAAAGTATATAAATTAAGAAGAAAACTAGGTATAGTATTCCAAGACTTTAAACTATTACCAAAATTAACTGTATATGAAAATGTAGCTTTTGGATTATCTAATCTAGGTATAAAAAATAGTGAAATTAAGACAAAAACTATTAAAGCATTAGAAAGAGTTGGATTAAAAGATAAATTAAGAAGCTTCCCAGATCAATTATCTGGTGGAGAACAACAAAGAGTATGTATTGCAAGAGCAATAGTAAATGAACCAAAATTATTGATTTGTGATGAACCAACAGGAAACTTAGATCCAAAGACATCTAAAGAAATAGTTAAAGTAATTAATAGTATTAATAAAGAAATGAAAACAACAGTTATTATGGTTACCCATGATAAAGATATAGTTAATTCAATGAAGAAAAGGGTTATTACCCTTGAACATGGAGTATTATTAAAAGATTCGATGAAAGGAAGTTATGTAGCAGATGAAGCCCATTAGAATATTCTTCCGTAACGTCGGTAGTGCTTTTAAAAGTATATTTAGAAACTTCAGTTTAAGTATAGCATCAATTACTTGTACAACAATAACACTAGTAATAGTAGCATTAGCAATTCTTGTAACTGCAAATATTAATTCATTTACTAAAAAATTAGAAGAAACAATGACTATTATGGTATTTGTTGATAAAGATGCTACACAAGAAGAAATAGACATAGTTAAAAGTAAAATATTAGAAATAAAAAATATAAAAAGTGATGAGATAGTATACAAGGATAAAGAAAAAATTAAAGAAGAAACATTAGAAAAAACTGATAAAAACACATCTTTATACTCAATTCTTAATTCTTGGACAGTAGAAGGCAATCCTCTACAAACAGAATATATAGTTTCTGTAAAAGATATAGCTGAAATAGATGAAACAGCTAAAACATTAGAATCCATTCCTAAAGTAGTAAATGTTCAATATAGTAAAGATATTATAGCTAAAATGCTTCCAGCATTTGATTTATTAGAAAAGCTAACATGGGGTATTATATTAGGACTAGTATTAGTTACAATCTTTTTAATAGTAAATACAATCAAATTAACAATATTTGCTCGTAAAAGTGAAATAGAAATAATGCGTTTAGTAGGAACAAGTAATTTTGTAATAAAATTACCATTCGTAATAGAAGGTTTCTTCTTAGGTATTATAGGATCTATTATTCCAGTAGTAGTTACTATCTGGGGATATATAATTGCATATGATAAATTAGATAAACATTTATTTACTAATTTTATGACAATGATAAATCCAATGCCATTTACTTTATATGTTTCACTTGCAATACTAGGTATTGGAGCAGTAGTAGGTATGTTTGGTAGTTACACTGCTGTTAGAAAGTATTTGAAGATATGATGAAAAAAGGTATTAATATAATCATTTGTATTTCTATATTAGTTGTAATGTTCTGTCCTATTAGAATTGTACAAGGAAAAACAGTACAAGACTATAAAAATGAACTTGCTGAATTAGAGAGAAAAAGATCGTCTAATAAAGCTCAATCTAATGCAGCAGATGCACAAATAAATGCTGCACAAAATGCTATTATTAATGCTGAAAGACAAATGAAACAAAATGAAATAGATGTAGAAAAATCAAAAGAAAAAGTAGCAGAGAGTCAAGAACAAATAAAAATTAAAAATAAAGAATTAGAAAGTGTTATTAATATAATGCAATATAGTAATATGAATTCTTCAGAACAATATATTGATTATATTATAGATTCAGATTCTATTTCTGAAATGATGGAAAGACAAGCCGTTATTAATCAAATAGTTGATTATACTCAAGGAGAATTAGATGCTTTAGCAAAACTAATTAAAGAAAATGAACAATTACAAGTAGATTTAACTAAACAAAATGAAAATCTAGTAGTTCAAAAAGCAGAATATGAGAAAAAAGTAAAAGAATTAGAAACTTTAATAAATAAATATTATTCTATTGGATTAGATTATGATGATCAAATCAAAGCAAAACAATCTCAAATAGATAACTTTGTTAAAGCAGGATGTAAAGATACAGATTCAGTAGATGTATGTTATTTTAATAGAGGAGTAGGTTCAGGAGAATTCCTAAGACCAACTGCTTCAGGAGTAGTAACTCAAACATGGGGTAATAATGGTCATTATGGTATAGATATTGGAGTAGCAGCAGGGACAAAAGTATATGCTCCTGCAGATGGCCAAGTATATTACACAAGAGATGGTATTCAATACATGCGTAATAATGGGGTTAAATCTTGTGGAGGACATGAAATATATGCGTACTTTAAAGTTAATGGTAAAACCTATACTGGAGAATTTGCCCATTTAAGAGCAATATATGTTAGAAACGGTCAAACAATCCATCAAGGTGATGTAATAGCATTATCTGGTGGAGATTCATCTACATTCTATTATGATAGATGTACATCAGGAGCTCACTTACATTATGCATTAGCATATGGCTACTATGGTAAAGATTATTCATATTGGAGCCAATGGCAAAGTAATACTAAAGCTACAACAGTACAATCTATAATTGGTATAAAGAACCAATATGGATGGAGATTCTATTCAAGATAGAAGGCATAAGCCTTCTTTTTTGTTAATTAACATTAAAAATGTTAAGAATATATTATATTTTCTTGATTTTTAGATATAATATAAATATGATAATATATCAAGAAGGGTGATATACATGAAAAAAGTAGTAATATTTGGAGGAGGCAGTGGCCTATCCCAATTATTAAAGGGAATTAAAGAATTCCCTATGGATATAACAGCAGTAGTTAGTATGTCAGATAATGGTGCTAGTACTGGTCGATTAAGAGAAGAATTCTCTATTCCTGCAGTTGGAGACATTACTAAAGTATTAATGGCAATGTCTACAGAAAGCCAAGATGTTAAAAAATTATTTAATTATAGATTTAATAATGATTCTAGTATAGGTAATCATTCTATTAAAAATTTAATAATGACCGCTTTACTAGAAATGAAAGGTGATTTTGCTCATTCATTACCAATTTTATGCGATTTATTAGATGTTAAAGGTCACATATATCCTTTAACAGAAGATAATGTTAATTTAATAGGTATTACCAAAGATGGAGAAAAAATATTTGGTGAAGAGCAAATTACAGAAGCAAAAAAAGTTATTAAAGAATTACAATATGATAAAACACCAGTAGTAACTAAAAAAGTATTAGATGCAATATCAAAAGCAGATTTAATAGTATTTAGTTCTGGTTCATTATTAACAAGTATAATGCCTCATATAATAGTACCAGAAATACAAGAAGCAATTAGAAAATCTAAAGCTAAAGTAATGTATATTTGTAATATGATTACTCAACCAGGAGAAACAGATAATTTTAAAGTAAGTGATCATATCAAAGTAATAGAAAAATATTTAGGTAAGAACTCAGTAGATGTAGTTATTGCCAATACAAGTCCAATTAATGAAGATATGAAATTAATGGCTAAATCAGAAGGAAAAGAAGCTGTTAAATTAGATGAAGCAGAATTAGAAAAAATGGGTGTTGAAGTAATAGCAGATAAACTATTTAAAGTAGAAGAAGGCTATATAAGACACGATTCATTAAAAACAGGATTTTTAATCTTTTCATACTTAATAGAAGGAGAATAATTATGAGTTTTACCACTAATATTAAAGAAGAAATAACTAGAAACGAAATTAATCAAATTGACTCTTTAATAGAACTATCTGCCTTTGTCAGATATAGTGGTCAAATAAAAAAAGATAAAATAACCCTAATTATGGAGAATGCTTCTGTAGCTAGAAGAATATATAAAGATATAAAAAATAATTTTGGTATTAATATAAAAATAATAGTTCGAATTCAAAAAAGATTTAGAGTAAAACAAATATATATCTTAGAAATAAAAGAAAAAGTAGATACTATCTTAGAATCACTTAATATACTAAAAGATGGAAGAAAAGTATTACCAGACGAATTCTTCTTAGATACACCAGAAGAGATATCTTCTTTCTTAAGAGGAGCATTCCTCTCATGTGGCAGTATTAATGATCCATCTACATCAGGATATCATTTTGAATTTACAACAAATTATAAACAAGAAGGACAACTTCTATCTAAATTATTAGATACATATAATATAAAATCCAAAGTTATTAAAAGATCAAATAAATATATGACTTATGTAAAAAGTGCAGAAATGATTAGTGATTTAATTAAATTATTAGGAGCTACTAATTCATTCTTCTATTTTGAAGATATAAGAATATATAGAGATCATAAAAATATGGTTAATAGACTTAATAATTGTGAAATAGCTAATCAAGAAAAAACATTAAAAACAGGATTAAGACAATTAGAAGATATTAATTATATTAAAGAAAATGATTTATTAGGTTTATTAGATGAAAATGTTCAAGAAGCAATTCATTATAGAGAAGCATATCCAGAAACATCTCTACAAGAACTTGCCGATATTATATCTACGGAAACAGGAAGAAAAATAGGTAAATCAGGTATAAATCATTATTTTATAAAAATAAAAAAATTAGTAGAAAACCATAAGAATAAAAAGAGTGATTAATATGAATGATATATGTAATAAATCAGGTACATTAACAGCATTATTATCCATTAAAGTAATATTTAAAATATTATTAATAGCAGTTCCTATTATTATAATAATAACTTCTATTATTAATACTGTTAACGTTGTTAAAACAGGTAGTGAAGAAGAAGCTAAAAAACAATTTAGTATACTTATTAAAAAGATAACAGCAGCTATCATAGTATTTATAACACCAACACTTATTATTGCTTTAATGAATACATTACTAGATTTCTCTAATGAAGAAAATACTATAAAAGTATGTTTTGAAAATGCAACAAGAGAAAAAATTATAGAATTAAAAGCTCAAGAGAAAGCTAATAAGGACGAAAATGCAAAACCTGGAATAGATAGATCAGACACTCAAACAATAGGACCTAATAAAGGAAATAATGATAATAATAACAATAATAATAACAATGGCAATACAGGTGGGGATACTAATACACAATCTGGTTCAAATGAAAATAGACAATCTGTTGGAAATGGAAAATATTTTGATTCAAATGATGTAACTAAAATAAGTGGTTTATCTGAATCAGAGTTTATTCAAGTATTAGAAAATAGTACAGCATATCATGGCAAAGCCAAAGTATATATTCCATTAGCTCATGATTTAATATTAGCTGAAAAAAATCATGGAGTTAATGCTTTCTATCTTATTGGTTTATATTCATATGAATCAGGATGGTTAGGATCTACTCTAACTAAACAATGTAATAATATAGGAGGAGTAAGATATTATAATCAAACATATGGTAATGGAAAGAAAACGACAAACTGCTATAAAAAATATGCAGGATTTGATAGTATAGGCGAATTTATTGACTTTCATGCTAATTTACTAGAAACAAAATATTTAACACCTGGAGCATCACATTACCATGGTACAAGTGTAGCATCGGTAGCACAAGACTATGGATCAGGTAATGGTATTAATACAATAATAGAAATTGCTACCAAAGTATCTGGTGGAAATTTATCACAATAAAAAATATGGACTTACATCCATATTTTTTTTACCACATATTACTATAATTACCATCTTGTTTATAAACATCGTCCATTAATATTATAAATTTATAAATACTATTGTGGACAAGTTTGGATCTATTAACAGTAGTAACTCTAACACCGCCTATATTAGGTAATGCTTCAGCTATATAGTAGTTATTATCATCCCAACCAATTAAGATAGCGGCATGACCATTATGTCCAATTAGATCTCCAACCTTAACTCTACCAGATGCCATTAACTCATCTGTAATTGTTACTCTAGTACCGATATCACTTAAATCGTAATGATCTGCATCTAAACCAGCTCCTATATCACCAACATCAATACCACCATTAATTAATGACCAAGTAACAAAACCAGAACAATCTAATCCATTAGGATATTTATAACCATATCTATATGAATAATTGGCATCAGACCAATCTGTATAATTCATTAGATCACAACCCCAAATAGTAGGACCATTTAAAACTTTTTCTATAATATTATACTTATCAGTACTTAAATATAAACCTCTATGATAATATCTACCTTCACCATCAACTTGAAGGTATGGGGCAAAATTATTCATACGACCATTTTCAAAGAAATAAGGAACCCTATAAGCAAATTCTAAAGTTAAGAATCTAGCTGCAGCAATTGCCCCAGCTCTTGTTCCATATCCTGCTTCTTCCACTCTATCAAATAAAGTTTGATCAAGTAACTTAGCTTCCTCTTTACTAAATTGATTACAAGTAATTAATGGTTTTAATTCAGTAGTAGGTTTAACTATATTCTTAGATACATATACTTTAACATTATGGAAGAAACCACCATTTTCACCAACGCTAATAGTAACTTCTCCATAATCTAAACCTTCAATATTTCCATCATTATCTACTGAAACAATACTATCATCACTACTTTTAAATACTATAGGTATATTATCATCACTACCAATAGTTTCTAATTCATAAGTAATCTTATTCTTTTGACCTTTATATAAAAAGAATATATTCTTATTAGTTTTAATACCAGTAACTCTATTAATATTTACTTTTTGTTTATTAATATCAGTAACATTTCCATATTTATCTCTAACATATACACTATATTCTCCATTAGGAACAGTAAAACTACAATAGCCATTCTTAGCTTCTTGCCATTCATTACTATTCTTATCAGCAATAGAGCCATCTTTACTAATATAGCACCAAACATCTTTATTTAACTTAAAGAAATAATTATCAACATATACATTTATTATTAATTGATCATTATAAGTTTTACTTTCTATTCTTTCAACATTAGTAATATAAGGTCCAACCTTATAATTTGCTATGAGTAAACTAACAATTAGTACCACTACTAAAATACATATAAAAATCAATATAACTTTCTTAATTGTATTTTTCATATATACCCCTCAAATTCATAAAAATTATATCATAATCATCATATATTTACCAATTTGTCTACCAAAATAATAATATCAATGACAAAATTCATTTTTAATAGTATAATTACATTAGAATAAGAGAGGTTTTTAATATGGCTGGAAATAGAATTAATATTACATTAGAAGATGGTACAATCCTAGAGGTAGAAAAAGGAACAACCATATATGAATTAAGTAAAATATATTCTAAGACTAAAAAAGAAGCAATAGTAGGAGCAAAAATAAACAATGAAATAGTACCAATGAGTACTACATTAACAAAAGCAACTAAATTAGAATTCTTAGATATTACAACTACTGATGGTATGAAAATGTTAAGAAGAGGTTTAGAATTTGTTGCAGAAGTTGCTTTAAAAGAACAATTCAAAAATCAATTTGAACTAATAGTAAATCATTCTATAGCTCATGGTATTCACATGACAATAGAAGGGGAAAGAAACTTTACCCTTCAAGATGCTCAAAAACTTAAAGAAAAAATGAATGAATTAATTGCTGCGGATGAATTATTCTATGAAATAAATGTAGATAAAGAACAAGCTATAGATTACTTTAATAAAGTTAAAGCATTTGAAAAATCCGCAAATATTCATAATGTTACTAATAGCATAGTTACTTTATATAAATTAAAAAATTATATTAATTATTTTTATACACATATGCCTTATTCAACAGGATGTTTAAAAAAATATGATTTAGTATTCTTAGGAAACAATAAAATAGTATTAATGTTCCCAACTAGAACATTAAATTTAAAAGTTCCAGAATATGTACATTATCAAAATATAATTGCATGTTATGAAAAAGGTAACCAATGGTTAAAGAGATTAGGAGTTCCATATCTAGCAGATCTTAATAAAAGAATATCTGATTGCAAGATTAAAAACCTAATCAAAGAAGTAGAAACTCAATTCGATAATGATATGTTTGAATTAGTAAATGATATTATAGCTAAGAAAGCTAGATATATTTTACTAGCAGGCCCTTCATCTAGTGGTAAAACAACAACTACTAAGAGAATAGCTTTACAATTACGTAGTAGAGGCTATGATGCATTAGTATTATCTACTGATAACTATTTTAAAGAAAGAGTAGATTCTCCTAGAGATGCAGAAGGTAATTATGATTTCGAATGTTTAGAATGTTTAGATTTAAAACTATTAAATAAACAATTAAGAGATCTTCTAGCTGGTAAGAAAGTATCAATACCTGAATTTAACTTTGTAACAGGCAAAAAAGAGTACAATAATGAACCAATTAAAATAAATGATAATACTATAATCTTAATGGAAGGATTACATTGTATAAATGATGCAATGACTCCAGAAATACCAGAAAGATTAAAATATAAAGTATATCTAAGTCCATTTATACCATTAAGTATAGATAGACATAATTATATTTCTTCAACTGATTTAAGATTAATGCGAAGAATTGTAAGAGATAATAGATCTAGAGCATATGATGTTGGTGTAACAATAACATATTGGGATAAAGTTAAGAGTGGAGAACAAAAATATATTTATCCATTTACTAATAAAGTAAATAAAGTATTAAACACTTCACTAATATATGAAGTAGGAGTATTAAAAGTATTTGTTGAGCCATTACTATACTCAGTAAAACCTAATTCTCCTGCATATAATGAAGCAAGAAGAATAATAAACTCATTAAGAGGATTCTTCCCAATCCCATCTGAATATGTTCCAGGAAATTCTATTGAGAGAGAATTCATTGGTAATAGTGAATTTGAAAATTATAATTAGAAAGAAGAATAAAAATGATAAAGGTTGCAATTAATGGATTTGGTCGTATAGGCCGTTTAGCTTTTAGAGAAATGATAACAGGAAAGGATTTTGATGTAGTAGCAGTTAATGATTTAACTGATGCAGAAACATTAGCATATCTTTTAAAATATGATACTAATCATCGTTCATTTCATGAAGATAAAATAGCTTTTGAAGGTGATGAATTAGTAATTAATAATAAAAAAAGAATTAAAGTATATGCTGAAAAAGATCCAGTAAATCTACCATGGAAAGAATTAAAAGTAGATGTAGTATTAGAATGTACAGGATTATTTACTAAATTAGAAGATGCTCAAAAACATATAGAAGCAGGAGCAAAGAAAGTAATAATTTCCGCTCCTGGTAAAGGCGAAATGAAAACAATAGTATATGGTGTTAACCATGAAACATTAACAGGAGATGAAGAAGTAATCTCTGCGGCATCATGTACTACTAATTGTTTAGCTCCTGTCCTAAAAGTGATAGAAGATAACATAGGAATTAAAAAAGGATACATGACAACAGTTCATGCATATACAAATGACCAAGCAACATTAGATATTCCACATAAAAAAGGAATTACATCACGTCGTGGACGTGCATGCGCTATGAATATTATTCCTGCTTCTACCGGAGCGGCTAGTGCTATTGGTAAAGTAATTCCATCAATAGATGGTAAATTAGACGGAAATGCTTTCCGTGTACCAGTATCAGATGGTTCAGTAGTAGATGTTACATTAGAATTAAATAAAGAAACTACAGCAGAAGAATTAAATGAATTATTCAAAAAGAACGAATCAGAATCTTTAAGAATAACTATGGATCCTGTAGTATCAAGTGATATTCTAGGCAAAAAATGTGGAGCATTAGTTGATGGTTTATCAACAGCAGTACTAGACACAGACGCTGGTCAATTAGTAAAAATAATTGCATGGTACGATAATGAAATGGGTTATACAGCTCAAATGATGCGTACTGCAAAAGTGTTAATGAATATCGAAGTGTCTAAATAAAAGACACTTTTTTCAAAAAATGTATTGACACATGAAAAAATAAAATTATAATTGGAAAAAGAGGTGTTTTACACGTGAAGAGAAGAATCCAAGATATGGATGTTCAGGGTAAAAGGGTTTTGTTAAGATGTGATTTTAACGTACCAGTTAAAGATGGTAAAATACTTGATGATAGTAAAATAATAGCATCTTTGACTACTATAGAGTATTTGGTAAAACAAGGAGCTAAAATAATTATTATGTCTCACTTTGGTAAAGTAAAAACTGAAGAAGACAAAAAAGATAATTCTTTAGTGCCTATAGCTACTAGATTACAGGAATTAGTTTCAACAAAAGTAATTTTTGCTAAACAACCAAGAAGTTTATATTTAGAAGCAAAAATAGCTGAAATGAAACCAGGAGAAATAATGGTTTTAGAAAATACTAGATTTGAAGATGTACCAAATAAATTAGAAAGTGGTAATGATTCACAATTAGCAATGTATTGGGCTGGACTAGCAGATATATTCTGCTTAGATGCTTTTGGATCTGCTCACCGTAAACATGCCTCAACATATGGCGTGGCAAAATACATCCCTAATTGTATAGGATTTTTAGTTCAACACGAGATGCAAATGTTAGATGAAAACGTTATCCATGCTAGAAGACCATTCACTATATTGATGGGTGGTGCTAAAGTAGAAGATAAAGTTGATCTAATAGAATCATTGTTACCTCGATGTGACACTTTAATTCTAACCGGAGGAATAGCTAATTCATGTTTACATACGCTTGGATTTAATGTTGGTAATTCTTTAAGAACTAAAGATGAAGCAACTATCGCTAGAATAAAAAATTTATTAATAGCAAATAAAGATAAAATCTTATTACCAAGAGATGTAATAGTGAGTAGAGAATATAATGAAGACTATTTTGAACATCTTAATATAGATCAAGTTCAAGATGACGATATTATCTATGATATTGGCATGAAATCCATAAATGCCTTTAAAGAAGTAATAGATAAATCAGCAACAGTCTTCGTAAATGGAACAGCAGGATTGTATGAAAACCCAAAATATGCAACTGGAACAAGAGAACTATTAACAGTAATTGCTAATAGTAAAGCTGTAAAAGTTGTAGGTGGCGGAGACGGAGTAAGTGCTGTTAAGCATTTTAATCTTGCGGAGAAATTTACTTATTTATCGACTGGTGGCGGAGCAACATTAGAATATATCATTCAAGGTGGACTACCTGCGATAGATAATATAGAAGAATAAAAAGAAAAGGGGGTTTTAATCATGCTAAGTCATGATTTTTTTAATGTTTTTATAGTTGACAATAAAAATGAAGAAAGCATTATTAAAAAAATGAAACGATGTAATATTTCTGATTATAAGTCAATTATTATTACAACTAACGAAGCTTTTAAATATATCAATGACAATTATAAGTATATATCATCAATAGTTATACAGCCTTCACCAAGTAAACAAATGTTTAAACTAATCAATTTATTAAAACGTAAAAACATGTTGAAAAAATTATCGATACTTAGGACAAAAGATGATAACAAAAAAGATGTAGCTAAATTATTAATATCTATCTTTGATTTTATTTCTATGGCTAACACAGACAAAGAAATACAAGCAATTATTAGAAAAAAATTAATAAATACTAATCTTAATAATGAAATAAATCATCTAATAGATAACTATCTTCTTAAATTTGGAGCTACTCCAAATTTAAAAGGATATATCTATTTAAAAGAAATAATTAGTATCTATGTATTAAGTACACATACTAATTTAAGATTAAATAATGATTTATATGAAGAATTAAGTATTAAGTACAATACATCTAAATATGCTATTGAAAGTGCTATAAGAAGACTTATAGATAAAATGATGGCATCATCATCTATGGAACTAAAATATAAGGTATTTTCTAATACCTTATTCAATGATAGTTCAGAAATATGTCCTTCAAATAGTCTATTCATAAAAACAATGGCTAATAAAATATCTGATAAGATAAAAAAGAAATTACAATAAACTTGTAATTTCTTTTTTTATTATGTATATTAATAATGGAGAATGTAGAATGAAAAAGATATTATTAATCATATTGGATGGTTTCGGTATGAAAGAAGACATTTATGGTAATGCTATAAAAAATGCCGGAATGACCAATTTTATAAATATATGGAATAATTATCCTCACTGTTTATTAAAAAATAATGAAGAAGATATTGGTTTGCCTTCAAACCAATGTAGTTGTAGTGAATTAGGCCATAAGCTCCTAGGAGCTGGAACAGTTGTAGATAACAAACTAACAAAAGCAAATGATATATTAAATAATGGTAAAATAAAGTATAATTCTAAATTTAATGAGATGATTTATAAATTAAAAAACAATAATCAAAGTAATTTACACATATCATTTTTAATTTCTGATGGAGGAATATCTTCTCATATAGATCATTTAAAATCATTTATTAAAGAATTAAAAAACAACAATGTGTCTAATAAAGTTTATTTACATTTAATATCTGATGGAAGAGACTCATATAAATATGACACTTATAAATATATAGAACAAATAAAAGATATTTTGGATAACAATGTTAATATAGCTACTATATGTGGTAGATATTATGCTTTGGATAATACTAAAGACTATTCAAGAACAAAGTATTACTATGAATTATTAACAGAAGGCAAAGCAGTAGATTCACCTAATTTAGAAAAAGTAATAAAAATGTGTTATAACAAAAAAATATCAGATGAATATCTTTTGCCTATCAAAACTGATTATTTTGTTCCTTTAAAAAATGAAGATACATTTATATTTCTAAATTTTAGTAAATTTAACCAAATACAAGTGTTAGAAGCGTTAGCAAAGAATGATTTTAATAAATTTAAAACTACAAATATTAAATTAAATATATATAGTTTATTTGAAATAGATAAAAATATTAATAAAAACTATTTTATTGATACTCCAGAAAGTAAAACATCTATTGGAGAATATCTATCTAAACTTGGAGTTACTCAAGCAAGAATATATGAAAGTGTTAAAAAACCATCTCTAAGATACTTCTTTGAAGGGGAAAGAGATATAGAATTAGAAAACTGTGCATATATTGAAGTTGAATCTCCTAAAATAAATAGTTTTGATAATAAGCCAGAAATGAACTCTTTAGCAGTTTCAAAAGAAACAATTAAACAGATGGAAAAAGACTGCGACTTTATTGTATGTAATTTTGCTAATCCAGATGAGGTAGGACATACAGGTAATTATCAAGCTACTATAAATGGTTTACAAGCAATAGATGTATGCTTAGGTAAAATACTAGATGTAGCAGAAGAGAACTTCTATAAAGTAATGATAGTTGGATCACATGCTAAAGCAGATACAATAATAGATAAAGAAAATAATATAGTTACAAAAAATACTTTAAATCCTATTCCATTTATAATAATGGACAAAAGAGTAAAATTATATAATGGTGATATCACTATGGTTGCACCCACTATTTTAAAGTATTTAGATATATCATTACCTAAAGAAATGAAAGAAACAAGAATACTGTTTAATAAGAAATGAGATTATCTCATTTTTTTTTATTAAAAAAATTACAATTTTAACTTGATTTTAAGGAATTTCTTTGTTACAATTATAAACGTATGACTGCTTAGATGTGGGAGGTTGCCGATACACTAGGAGAAGTTGTTAGAAATTCCAAAACAACAAATGGTGTAAGCGGGGAATTCTTGCGGAGCGAGCCTATACTAGATATAGACGAAGGGAGGACATGTAATGTCAAGTAACAAAGTACGTATTACTTTAAAAGCTTATGATCATAGAGTTTTAGATCAAGCTTGTGGTAGAATCGTAGAAACTGTAAAAAGAACAGGTGGTACAGTAGTTGGACCAGTTCCTCTACCTACAGATGTAGAGAAGGTAACTATTTTAAGAGCTGTTCATAAATACAAAGACTCAAGGGAACAATTCGAAAGTCGTACTCATAAGAGACTAATCGATATTAAGAACCCAACAAAAGAGACTGTTGAAGCGTTAGCACACTTAGATATTCCAAGTGGCGTTGCTATTAACATAAAATAATAAAAATATAAACGGAGGAAAAGAAAATGAAAGGAATCTTAGGACGTAAAGTCGGAATGACTCAAGTCTTTACAAAAGATGGAAAACTTGTTCCTGCAACAGTTGTAGCTGTAGAACCAAATGTTGTAACTCAAATTAAAACAGTTGAAACTGATGGTTATAATGCTATTCAACTTGCTACAGTAGACAAGAAAGAAAAAAATGCTAGCAAAGCTAGTATTGGTCATGCTAAAAAAGCAAATACCACTCCTAAGCGCTACTTTAAGGAAATTCGTAATGCCGAAGGTACTTATAACTTAGGAGACACAATTAGCGCTGACATATTTACCCCAGGCGAGTATGTTGACGTAACAGGAACTAGTAAAGGACATGGTACTGAAGGTGTTATCAAACGTTGGAACCAATCAAGAGGACCAATGGCACACGGATCTCGTTACCATAGAAGACCTGGTTCACTTGGTACAATGTTACCAATGCACGTACTAAAAGGTAAAAAATTACCTGGACACATGGGTGTTGAAACAACAACAATTCAAAACCTAGAAATAATCGAAGTAAATGCTGCTGAAAATTACATTTTAGTTAGTGGAAATATTCCAGGAGCTAAACAATCTTTAGTTTTAATTAAATCAGCTGTTAAGAAAAATGGAGGAAAAGCTCCATTAGAAGTATTAACATACGAAGAAACAGTTGTTGATGAAGTTGTAGAAGAACCAGTAGAAGAAACTGTAGAAGAAACTCCAGAAGTTGTTGAAGAAGCAACAGAAGAAACTACAGAAGAAACTGCTGAAGCTACAGAAGAAAACCAAGGAGAAAGTAAGTAATTTACTTAGAAAGGTGATCTAATATGGCAAAAATACAATTAATTAACCAAAAAGGTGAAAAACTAAAAGATTTAACTTTAGCTGATACTGTTTGGAATATTGAAGCAAACGATATCGTATTAAAGAAAGCTATCGATTTACAATTAGCAGCAACAAGACAAGGTACTGCAAAAACTAAAACTCGTTCTGAAGTTTCTGGTGGTGGAAGAAAACCATGGAGACAAAAAGGAACAGGTAGAGCTAGACAAGGTTCTATCAGAGCAACACAATGGCGTGGTGGTGGAATCGCTTGTGGAGTACTTCCAAGAGATTACACATTTAATATAAATAAGAAAGAAAGAAAATTAGCACTTAAGAGTGCATTAACTCACAAATTCCAAGATAAGGAATTAGTAGTAGTTGATTCAATTAAACTAGCTGGATTAAAAACTAAAGAAGTTAAAGACTTATTAAAAGATCTTAAACTTGAAGGAAAAGTTTTATTCGTAACTAGTGACGAAAATGAAAACTTATTCATGGCAACAAGAAACTTAGGATATGCTTATAGCATTATGGCTAATGAAATAAATTGCTATGACTTAATAAATGCTGACGTTGTAGTATGCGACGAAAAAGCAATCGAAGTAATTGAAGGAGGACTTAAATAATGAAAGATTATACTGATATTATTATAGCACCTGTAATTACAGAAAAATCTGCTGCTCAAGCAGAACAAAATGTTTATACATTTAAAGTAGCATCTAATGCTAATAAGATTTCTATTAAGAAAGCTATTGAAGAAGCATTTGGTGTTAAAGTAGAAAAAGTAAATACATTAAATACTAAGTCTAAGAAAAAAAGAGTTGGTAGATATACTGGCAAAACTAAGACTTATAAAAAAGCATTCGTTACATTAAAAGATGGCGAAAAGATAGAATTATAGAAGGAGAGAAGAAATTATGGCAATTAAAACATATAAACCAACAACAAATGGTCGCCGTGGTATGACAACATTAGCAAATACTGAAATTACTACTTCTACTCCTGAAAAATCATTATTAGTTTCTAAAAGCAAATCAGGCGGAAGAAACAATCAAGGTAGAATGACAGTTCGTCATATTGGTGGCGGAGCTAAACAAAAATACAGAATTATCGATTTCAAAAGAGATAAAGCTGGTATACCTGGTAGAGTAGATTCAATCGAATACGATCCAAATCGTAATGCTAATATTGCTTTAATCGTTTATAAAGACGGTGAAAAAAGATATATCATTGCTCCAAAAGATTTAACAGTTGGAACAATTATTGAAAGCGGAGAAAATGCAGATATCAAAGTTGGTAATGCATTACCTATCGCAAACATTCCAGTAGGTACTACAATTCATTGTATAGAACTACAACCTGGAAAAGGTGCTGCTATGTGCCGTGCAGCTGGAACAAGTGCACAAATACTTGGACGTGAAGATAAATATGTTTTAATCAGATTACAATCTGGTGAAACAAGAAAAGTTCTTGGAACTTGCATGGCAACAGTTGGTGTAGTTGGTAATGAAGATTATGAACTTATCAATTGGGGTAAAGCAGGACGTACACGTCACTTAGGTATAAGACCTACAAACCGTGGTTCAGTAATGAACCCTAACGATCACCCACATGGTGGTGGTGAAGGACGTACTCCAGTAGGACGTAAATCACCAATGACTCCTTGGGGTAAAAAAGCTATGGGTGTTAAGACTCGTGCTAGTAAGAAAAAATCAAATAAGCTTATTGTAAGCCGTAAGAAGAAATAGGAGGTATTAAGATGGCAAGAAGTTTAAAGAAAGGACCATATGTATTCGATAGATTACTTAAAAAGGTTCAAGAATTAAATAAAAATAATAAAAAAGAAGTTATTAAAACTTGGTCTCGTCGTTCAACTATATATCCTGATTTCATAGGACATACAATAGCTGTACATAATGGTAAAGAATTTATTCCAGTATATGTTACAGAAGACATGGTTGGACATAAATTAGGCGAATTTGCATTAACTCGTAAATTCGGTGGCCATGCTGGACAAAAATAGGAAGGGAGAATAAGAAATGGAAACTTACGCAATACACAAAGGTGCTATGATTGCTCCTCGTAAAGCAAGAATGACTCTTGATTTAGTAAGAGGAAAAAATGTAGCAACTGCTCAAGGTATTTTAGAAAATACTAACACTAAAGCAAGTAGATTAATCCTTAAAGTATTAAATTCTGCTGTTGCTAATGCTGTAAATAATTTCGGCGCAAATGAATCTGATCTTGTTATCTCTGAATGCTATATTAATCCAGGACAAGTACTAAAAAGAATCAAATTTGGTTCAAGAACTAAAGTTGATAGAAGAGATAAAAGAACAAGTCATATTACTGTAAAAGTATCTGATAATAAGGAGGCAAAATAGTATGGGACAAAAAGTTAATCCTATAGGACTAAGAGTTGGCGTTAACAAAGATTGGGAAGCTAACTGGTTTGCTAATAAAAAGGAATTTGGAACTTTATTAAATAAAGATGATAAAATTCGTAAGTATCTTACATCTAAAATGAAAGATGCTGCTGTTGCTTCTGTAGTTATCGAAAGAACTGCAAAAAGAACAGATGTTAAAATCTATACTGCTAAACCTGGTATTATTATCGGACATGGCGGAGAAGATATTGAAAAATTAAGAAATCAACTTAAAAAATTAGTTGATGAAGAAATATTCGTTTCAATTATTGAAGTTAAAAATCCTAACTTAAATGCAAAACTTGTTGCAGAACAAATTGCACAACAAATTGAAGCACGTGCTCCATTTAGAAGCGCTCAAAAGAGAGCTATCAAAAATACAATGAAAGCTGGAGCAAAAGGTATTAAAACTGCAGTATCAGGAAGACTTGGTGGAGCTGAAATGGCTCGTACTGAAGGATATACTGAAGGTACAGTACCTCTACATACAATCAGAGCTGATATCGATTATGCTATAGCAGAAGCTGATACAACTTATGGAAAGATTGGTGTTAAAGTTTGGATTTATAAAGGCGAAATTCTTCCTACTAAAAAAGTGAAGAAGGGAGATGTTGAAAATGTTGATGCCAAAAAGAACTAAATATCGTAAACAACATCGTTTATCATATGAAGGAAAAGCTAAAGGTAATACTAAATTAACATTTGGTGAATATGGACTTATGGCTTGTGAAGGAACATACATCACAGCTCAACAAATTGAAGCAGCTCGTATCGCTATGACTCGTTATATGAAACGTGGTGGCCAAGTATGGATCAACATATTCCCACATTTACCATTAACTCAAAAACCATTAGGTGTTCGTCAAGGTAAAGGTAAAGGAAACGTTGAAAAATGGGTTGCAGTAGTTAAAAAAGGAAAAATTATGTTTGAAGTAGGTGGAGTTGATGAAGCAACTGCAAGAGAAGCTTTAAGACTAGCATCACACAAACTTCCTATAACTACAAAAATAGTTAAGAGAGATGGTGAATCTAATGAAAATTAATGAAGTTGTTAAAGAATTAAGATCTTTATCTGATGAAGAACTTACAAAAAGAATCAAAGAATCTAAAAAAGAATTATTTGATTTAAGATTAAAACAATCTACAGGTGCATTAGAAAAACCATCAAGAATACATGAATTAAGAAAAAATATTGCAAGAATGAATACAATATTAAATGAAAGAAAAAATGAAAATGGAGGCGAAAAATAATGGCAGATACTAAAAGAACAACACTTATTGGAAAAGTAGTAAGTGCAAAAAATGATAAAACTATCACAGTTTTAGTTGAAACATATAAAAAGCATCCACTTTATGGAAAAAGAGTAAAATATTCTAAGAAATATACTGCTCATGACGAAAATAATAAAGCAAAAGAAGGGGACACAGTTAAAATTATCAGCACAAGACCATTATCTAAAACAAAAAGATATGAACTTGTTGATGTATTAATTGAAGCTGTTGTTCTATAGGAGGTATCATTATGGTAATGCAAGAATCAAGACTTAAAGTTGCTGATAACTCTGGAGCAAGAGAATTACTTGTTATTAGAGTAGTAGGTGGAAGTAAAGTTAAAAGCGGTAACATAGGTGATATCGTTGTTGGAACTGTTAAAAAAGCTATTCCTAATAGTAATGTTCCAAAAGGAAAAGTAGTAAAAGCTGTAATTGTAAGATCTGTAGAAGGCGTAAGAAGAGCTGATGGTTCTTATATTAAATTCGATGATAATGCATGTGTATTAATCAGAGAAGATAAGAGTCCAATTGGAACTAGAGTTTTAGGACCTGTTGCTCGTGAACTTCGTGAAAAAGATTTCATGAAGATCGTATCACTTGCACCTGAAGTATTATAGGAGGTACTAGAATATGAAAGTTAAAGTTGGAGATAACGTTAGAATCCTTGCTGGTAAAGATAAAGGTAAGGAAGGAAGAGTTATTAAGACTCTAAAGAAAGATAATAAAGTAGTCGTTGAAGGCATCAACATGGTTAAAAAACATGTTAAACCTAATAGAATGAACGAAATAGGATCTATTCAAGAAATGGAAGCACCTATTCATGTATCTAATGTAAAAGTTGTTACAAAAGATGACAAGAAAGTTGCTAAAAAAGAAGTAAAAGAAGCTAAAACTGAAAAAGCTCCTAAAGCTGCAAAGAAAACTGCAGAAAAGAAAACAGCAAAAACTACAGAAAAAAAGACTACAAAAAAAGTAGAAAAGAAAGCTAGTAAGTAGGTGTTATTATGAGTACATTTAAAGAATTATATAACAAAGAAATAGCTAACTCTTTAATGAAAAAATTTAACTATTCATCTATTATGGAAGTCCCAAAATTAGAAAAAATAGTTATTAATATGGGAGTTGGAGAAGGCTCACATGATGCAAAATTCATCGAAGCCGCAGTAAAAGATCTAGAAACTATTACTGGACAAAAACCTGTTGTAACAAAAGCTCGTAAATCTATAGCTGGCTTTAAATTAAGAGAAGGCCAAGTAATTGGAGCAAAAGTTACATTACGTGGTGAAAATATGTATAATTTCATGGAAAAATTAATTAAAGTATCACTTCCACGTGTTCGTGATTTTAGAGGTATCTCTAGAAATGCATTCGATGGAAGAGGAAATTATACTCTAGGAATTAAAGAACAAATTATATTCCCAGAAATCGAATATGATCAAGTACTAAAAGTAAGAGGTATGGATATTGTATTCGTTACAACTGCAAAAACAAATGAAGAAGCATTGGAACTATTAGAAAGTTTCGGAATGCCATTTAGAAAGTAGAATAGGAGGATAAAATATTATGGCAAAGACTAGTTTAAAAGTAAAACAACAAAGACCTGCAAAATTTAAATCAAGAGCTTATACTCGTTGCGAAAGATGTGGACGTCCTCATGGAGTTCTACGTAAATATAAATTATGCCGTATTTGCTTTAGAGAAATGGCAAATAATGGACAAATTCCAGGCGTAAAGAAATCAAGTTGGTAGGAAAGGAGGAATTTAGATTATGGTAAATGATAGAATAGCAGATATGCTTACAAGAATTCGTAATGCAAATCAAATGAGATATGAAACTGTTGAAGTTTTAGGTTCAAAAATGACTTTAGGAATTGCTGAAATTTTAAAACGTGAAGGTTACATAGCTGATTTTGAATATACAAAAGATATTAAAGGTGATAAGTTAACACTTACACTTAAATACGGAGAAAAGAAAGAAAGAGTAATTACTGGATTAAAGAGAATCTCTAAATCAGGATTACGTGTCTATGCCAAAAGTGATGAAATTCCTCGTGTTCTTAACGGCTTAGGAATTGCAATCATCTCAACTTCAAAAGGATTAATGACTGACAAAGAAGCTCGTGAAGCTGGTCTAGGAGGAGAAGTACTTGCCTATATTTGGTAAGGAAACAAGGTTATGAGTAGAATAGGTAAAAGAGAATTAGTAATACCTGAAGGTGTTACTGTAACTGTTGACAATAATACTGTAACTGTAAAAGGTCCTAAAGGAGAATTAAAATATGAAAAATCTCCAATTATTGAAGTAAAAGAAGTTGAAGGCAAAATCATCACAGAAAGACCAAATGATAACAAAGTAAGTAAACAATTACATGGTACAACTAATGCATTAATCAACAATATGTTGATTGGTGTAAAAGATGGTTATACTAAAGAATTAGAATGTATCGGAGTAGGTTATAGATTCCAAGTATCAGGAAATAAAATAACTATTAATGCTGGTTATTCAAATCCAGTAGTTATGGTTGTTCCTGAAGGATTAAAAGCTGAATCTCCAAGTAATACTGAATTAAATATTTCAGGTATAGATAAACAAAGAGTTGCTGAATTTGCGGCTAATGTTCGTGCTGTAAGAGAACCAGAACCTTATAAAGGTAAAGGTATCCGTTATAAAGGCGAATATGTACGTCGTAAAGAAGGTAAGAAAGCAGCTAAATAGGGTAAAGGAGTTAAGATTATGATAGTTAAAGAGTCAAGAAATGAAATGCGTAAAATAAGACACGCAAGAGTTCGTGCTAAACTAAGCGGAACTGCTGAATGTCCTAGATTAAACGTATTTAGATCAAATTCACAAATTTTTGCTCAAATTATTGATGATGTTAAGGGCGTTACTCTAGCTAGCTCTTCATCTGTTGAGTTAAAAATCAAAAATGGTGGTAATGTTGAAGGTGCAAGCCTTGTTGGAAAAGACATTGCTGAAAAAGCAAAAAAATTAAAAATTAAAAAAGTAGTTTTCGATAGAGGTGGATACCTTTACCACGGACGTGTTCAAGCTTTAGCAGAAGCTGCACGTGAAAACGGACTAGAATTCTAAGAGGGAGGTATAAACATGCAAAAACAAAAAGTTGACACTAAGAAAAATCTACTTGAAGAAAAAGTTGTTTCAATTGGACGTGTAACAAAAGTTACAAAAGGTGGCCGTCATTTCAGATTCTCAGCAACAGTAGTTGTTGGAAATAGAAAAGGATTAGTAGGAATTGGTACAGGAAAAGCAAATGAAGTTCCTGAAGCAATTAAGAAAGCTATCCAAGCTGCTAATAAAAATGTAACTAAGATTGCATTAATTGATAATAGAACAATCCCACATGAAGCTATAGGAAAAGTTGGACGCGCACAAGTATTAATTAAACCTGCTAAAGAAGGTACTGGAGTTATCGCTGGTGGATCTGCTCGTGATGTTCTAGAACTTGCTGGTGTTCGTGATATAGTTTCTAAATCACTAGGATCAAATACTAAAATCAATGTTGCAAAAGCAACATTAGAAGCTCTAATTATGCAAAAAACACCTGAACACATTGCAGAATTAAGAGGAAAGAAAGTTGAGGAGTTATAATTATGAAATTAAATGAATTAAATAAAGCTCCAGAAGCTAAAGCAAGAAAAAGGGTTGGCCGTGGCCCAGGAAGTGGAATGGGTAAGACTTCTACTCGTGGAGAAAAAGGTCAAAAAGCACGTTCAGGAGTAAGTATTCCTGCATGGTTCCAAGGTGGACAAACTCCTCTATATAGAAGAGTTCCAAAACGTGGATTTAACAATGCACAATTCAGAACTGAATTTGCTACTATCAACCTAAGTGATTTAAATAAGTTCTTTAATGATGGTGATGTAGTATCTCCAGAACTATTAAAGGAAAAAGGAATTATTAAAAAACAACTAAGTGGAGTAAAAGTCTTAGGAAACGGAGAATTAGAGAAGAAGCTAACAATTAAAGCACATAGATTCTCAAGTTCAGCCGTTACAAAAATTGAAAGTGCTGGCGGAAAAGCAGAGGTGATTTAGATGTTTTCAAATCTAAAGCAACTGTTTAGTCGCTCTAATAAAGATTTAAGAAAAAGAATTTATTTTACATTAATGTGTTTAGCTGTATTTGGCTTAGGTAGTTCAATTACAGTACCATGGGTAAAGAATACATATGAAGAACTAGGATTCCTAGAAATCTTCAACTTAATGTCAGGTGGCGGATTGAAAGCATTTTCAATCTTCGCCCTTGGTGTTACACCATATATTACTGCCCAAATCATCACACAATTATTACAAATGGATGTAGTTCCTTACTTTAAAGAACTTAAAGAACAAGGATATACAGGTAAACAAAAGATTAATAAAATAACTAGATATTTAGGTGTATTATTCGCCTTTATACAAGGATTTATTTTTACAATAGTTTATTCAGGAGTAAAAGATCCTACAGTTATATTAAAAACAACAGTAGTATTTACTGCTGGTACATGTTTACTATTATGGATTGGTGATCAAATTACTAAACATGGTATTGGTAATGGTTTATCATTATTAATCATGGCTGGTATTTTACAATCAATGCCAAAAATATTTATAAGTGCATTCAATGAATTAATTACTTCAGGAACATTTACTAAAACTGCAGGAATAGCATTCTTTGTTGCATTTATAGTAATATATTTAGCAATAATTATTGGAATGGTTTGGATTCAATTAGCAGAAAGAAGAATACCAATTCAATATGCTAATAGAACAAATAGTGCTTATGGTGGACAACAAAATTATTTACCAATTAAAATAAATTCTGCTGGTGTAATGCCAGTCATCTTCGCATCAACATTAATAACAATACCAGTAACAATTGTACAATTGTTAAAAAAACAAGGTGCAATAGATTTTGTTAACAAATATATTGTTAATACATCATATACTGGATTCTTATTATATATTTTACTAATATTCTTCTTTGGATATTTCTACACATTCTTACAAATGAATCCTGAAGAATTATCTAAGAATTTAAGTAAAAGTGGTGCATACATTCCAGGTGTAAGACCAGGAAATGAAACAATAGATTACGTAAGTAATGTATTAAGTAAACTAACTATAGTTGGTTCAATCTTCTTAATTATTATAGCTGGCTTACCAATTGTTTTCTCTAAATTTTCAGGATTATCATCATCAGTAACAATTGGAGGAACAGGATTATTAATTGTAGTTGGTGTTGCAATAGAAACATATAAACAATTAGAAAGTAGTTTAGTAAGTCGTAGTCACAGAAAGGGAATAAGAAGATAAATGAAAAACATAATATTTTTAGCAGTACAAGGAGCTGGCAAAGGAACATTTGCCAAGATGCTTAAAGAAAAATATGGTTATGCCCATATTTCTACAGGAGACATCCTAAGAGAAAGAGCATCAGTAGATGATGAATTAGGTCATGAAATCAAAAACATGATTGATAATGGTATCTTTGTACCAAATGATATTATATTTGAAGCAATTGAGTATAAAATTACTCAACCAGATTGCGAAAACGGATATATCCTTGATGGTTTTCCAAGAAATCTTGAACAAGCCAAAGGATATAATGATTTATTAAATAAATTAAATAAAGATTTAGGAGTTGTTATTAATTTAACAATACCTGAAGATTTATTAAAACAAAGAATTATTGGTCGTAGATTATGTAAGGAATGCGGAGCAATATACAATGTATACAATCCAGAATTCCAACCAAAACAAGAAGGTATTTGTGATAAATGCGGTGGCGAATTATATCAAAGAGCTGACGATAATGAAGAATCAATGAATACTAGAGTAAAAACATATTATGAAGTAACAGAACCAATAATTGATTATTATAAGAAACAAGGCGTATTAAAGAGTGTTGATTCAAGTAGAACACCTGAAGAAACATTCAAAGATATAGAGGAAATTCTTAAGGGTGAAGATGTGAATAACTAATTAGTTATTCACATCTAATAACACACCTTAAAGTTATGGGAGAAAATAGAACATGGCTAAAGAAGAAAAAATTGAAGTTGAAGGCAAAGTAGTTGAAATATTAAAAGGTGGAACACCTATAGTACAACTACCAAACGGACATACTGTAGAGGCCTACGTTTCTGGTAAAATGCGAGTAAATATGATTCGTATCTTACCAGGTGATACAGTAACAATCGAATTATCGCCTTATGATCTAACACGTGGGCGTATTATATGGAACAAGAGATAATGGAGGTATATTATGAAAGTAAGACCATCAGTTAAAAAGATTTGCGCTAAATGCAAAATAATAAGAAGAAAAGGTAAAGTAATGGTTATTTGTGATAATCCAAAACATAAGCAAAAACAAGGCTAATAGGAGGTAAAATATGGCACGTATTAAAAATATTGAATTACCAAGTGAAAAACATACTTGTATAGGATTAACAGCAATCTACGGAATTGGTAGAAGTTTAGCAAATAAAATTTGTGATAACGCTAAAGTAGATAGAGCTAAAAAAATTAAAGATTTAACAGAAGATGAAATCACTGCACTTCGTAAAGAAGTAGACAAAGAAATAGTTGAAGGTGATTTACGTCGTGAAGTTCAATTAAATATCAAGAATAAAATGGAAATCAACTCATATCAAGGAACTAGACATAAAAAAGGACTTCCAGTTCATGGACAAAGAACTTCAAGAAATGCTCGTACAAGAAAAGGTAAAGGTAAAGTAGTTGCTAATAAGAAGAAAGCTACTAAATAATAAATAGGAGGAAGAATCATGGCTTATAATAGAAGAAAAAGAAAAGTTAAAAAGAATATTCCTGAAGCACAAGCACATATTCATTCTACATATAACAATACTGTAGTAACAATTACAGATAAAGAAGGAAATGTTATTAGTTGGGCTTCAGCTGGAACAATCGGTTATAAAGGATCTAAAAAGAAAACTCCATTTGCAGCTGGTATGAGCGCAGAAGCTGCTGCTAAAGTTGCAGCTGACAATGGTGTAAAAAAAGTTGAAGTATTTGTTAAAGGTTTAGGTGCAGGACGTGAAAACGCTATTAGATCTCTACAAACTGCTGGGTTAGAAATAACTACAATTAACGATGTTACTCCAATCCCACACAACGGATGCCGTCCACCAAAACGTCCAAGAAATTAGTGAAAGAGGGGACTTAAGGATATGTTAAGATTTGAAAAACCAGAATACAAAATTACAGAATACATCGAGAACAACCATTACGGAAAATTTGAACTAGAAACACTTGAAAGAGGTTTTGGTACTACAATTGGTAATGCATTAAGAAGAGTAATGCTTTCATCATTACCAGGAAGTGCAATAACTTCAGTTAAAATCACAGGAGTTATGCATGAATTCCAAAAAATAGATGGAATAGTAGAAGATGTTACAGCTATAGTATTAGCTTTAAAAAGCATCGTAATTAAAAACTTTACTGAAGATACTAAAGTAATGAGATTATATGCTGATAAAGAAGGTACTATTACTGCAGGTGATATCGAACATGATGCTGATATTGAAATAGTTAATCCAGATCTAGTTATTTGTAACATTGTAAAAGGCGGAAAAATAGAAATGGAAATGACTGTTAATAACGGTAGAGGATACGTTGATTCTAAAACTAACGAAAAACTATTAGGAGAAAACCAAGTAGGAGTAATAGCAATTGACTCACTATATTCTCCAATTGAAAGAGTTAGTTATGAAGTTGAAAGCGCTCGTGTAGGACAAAATGAAAATTTTGATAAATTAATCATGAACGTATATACAAATGGATCAATTACTCCAGAAGAAGCTATGGCTTTAGCTGCTAAGATATTAATTGAACATTTCAATATTGTAACAGATTTAAATTCAATCAGTGATGTATCAGGTTTAATGGCTGAAAAGAAAGTAGATACAATCACTAAAACTCTAGAAACTCCAATCGAAGAAATTGAATTCTCAGTAAGAGCATATAACTGCTTAAAGAGAGCTGGAGTAAATACAGTACAAGATTTAATTTCTAAGAAAGAAATGGAAGTTACTAAGATTCGTAACTTAGGTAAAAAATCACTAAAAGAAGTTATAGATAAAGTTAAAGAAATGGGACTTAAGTTCCGTGATTAATAACAAGGAGGTAAATACTTATGGCAAAATATAGAAGATTAAATAGAGAAAAAAGTATCCGTAGAAGTATTCTATCAAGTTTAACAAAAGATGTAATCCTATATGGCTCTGTTGTTACAACAGAAGCAAGAGCCAAAGAAGTTAGAAAATTTGTTGATAAAATGATAACTTATGGTAAAAGAGGAACTCTTGTATCTAGAAGAAAAGCTCTTGCATTCTTAAATAATGATAATGAAGTTGTATCTAAGATATTTAATGAACTTGCTAAAACATATGAAACAAGAAATGGTGGATACACTAGAATTATTAAATTAAAAGAAAGAATAGGCGACGACGCACTAACTGTAAAATTAGAACTAGTTTAATAGTTCTTTTTTTATTGAAGATTTATTGAAATAAGATATACTTTATGCTATTATTAAAGTAGACTAGAAAAGAATAAATAAGTGGGTGTCAATATGAGAGATAAGATTAAAATATTTGAATACTTAGAGACATTAGTAAAAATGTGTAGATCTAAAAATGATGGAGCATCTCTAAAAATAGAAGAATCAGATATTAACGACAAAATAGTAGATATTAATTTAGATCTTCAAGAATTAAACAATACTCTAAAAGATGAAGTATATGACGAATCAGCAGAAATGGCTGATAGAAACCTTGAAATACTTACTCGTAAATCTATTAACACTCTTAAAGCTAAATTAAGAGAAAAAGAACTAGAATTATCTGTATTGACTAAAAAAGAACAAGAAGTAACTAACGAATTGACTATCTTTAAAGATAATAGAGGCAGCTACGAAGAATATATAAGAGTAATGGAAGAAAGAATAGATTCTTGTAATGATTCTGATACAATAAATCAATATAAAGAAAATATAAGAATTAATGAAGATAAACTTAAAGAAGAATCTGAAAAATCATCACTTATTAAAATATTAGAAGAAAAAGTAGCTAATAGTATAGCTTTATTAAATCAAGAAATAGAAACAATAACTAGTCAAATAAATAAAAAACAAGAATTATTAGAAGAAATAAATCATAATCTAGAAACAAAAGAAGCATACGAAGATATTAATAAAAAGAATCGTATTAATAAAAGAATTAAAGAACTAGAGCAAGAAAAGAAAAGACTAGAAGATAGAATTAAAGAAATAAAACAAGATCCAAAATATATGGAACTTAAAATAAAAGAAATAATCAATGATGGAGCAGATGCTTTCTTAGCAAGAAGTTATATTATTGATTTAGTAAATAAAGCGAATAGAGTTCCATTCATGCAACTACCAATAGATAATAATTTAGAAAATGAATTATTAAAAGCTACAAAAGCAAGAGATACATTTGCTAATGAAATAGATCATAAATCATATTTATTAGTAGATTTAGAAAATCCAACTAGAATAAGAATAGATTATCTAGAAAAAAGAATATCTATTTGGAAAGAAAAACAAGAAGCAATCATTAAAGAAGTATCATTAATAGATAATGATGAAAAATATAATTATCACAATATAAGTAAAAAACTAGATAATATTATAGATGATACTAAATTAGATATATCTGAATTTACTGCTACACTTGAATCAGGGGAAAAATTTGTACCAAGTGTTATAGCTAATTTAAAAGCATCTTTAGAAGAAAAGAAAAAAGATTTAGAGAATGCTGAAAATATAGCAGATCAATTTAGATTAGAAGAAAGCGTAGAAATTCAAAGTATAACAACTACATTAAAAGATGAATATCAAGCATTAGAAGAAAAAATAATGAATGCTAATCAAGAAATAGAACATCTAAAGAATGAATTATTATTAAAACGTTCTGATCTAACAGATATAAGAGCTATCAATAAAGATAAAGCTAGATTAAAAGATTTAGCTAATATGGTAATAGATATTAAACACCGTAGAAACTTCCCATTACAACCAAATCTAATAGCTAAACAATTAGAAAGAATGTTAGGAATTAATATTTTAGATTCATTAGATAACGTTGATTATAAAGAAGATATTCAAGAAACAAGTGAAGAAAACCATAATAGTTCAACATTAATTAATGATTTAATTAAAAAAGATATTGAAGAAATAGATGAACAATATCCTAATAATGAAGAAGTAATAAATGAAGAACCTGAATCAAAAAGAGGATTAAAAGTAACTGAAGAATATGAATTAGCAACAACAACTAATGAAGATAAACCACTAGGACCTACATTAGCTGAAACAATGGCTAATATGAGAAAAGAAAAAGAAAAACATCAAGAAAGAATAAGTTTTATAGAAGATGATCTAGATGAAACAAAACTTGAAGATATGGAAAAAGAACTTCAAGATAAAATAGCATCTTTAAAACTTAATACAATTGACAATAATAGAGAAAAAGAAGATAATATAGTAACTAGTTCAAAAGACGAAAAAATAAATGAACTAGAAGACTTTATTAATAGTTTAGATGAGAACTAGTAAGGAGAGATATTATGGCATTAAGAACAAATACTATTATTAGTTTAGAAAACAATGAAAAATATGTTGTATTAAATGAAACAATGTATGGTGGAGTTAAATACTTCCTAGTAATGGGAGTAGATGAAAACAAAGATGTAATTCCATCTAATGTTGCAATTGTAGAAGAAATAATTGATGGACAAGATACTTATGTAGATAGAGTAAAAGATCCAGAACTAATTATTATTCTTACTAGAATACTAAAATCACAAATATAAGCATCATTATATGATGCTTTTTTTCATTGACTTTTAAATATTTTAGTAGTAGTATAACTAACATATTAGGGAGGTTTTGGCATGGACATTAAAATATTAATATTTCAAATATTATTAACAATTCCATTAACAATAATACTAAATTATATAGAAAATAAAAATAAAGATAGAATAAATAGCATTATAATACCAACAATATATATTATCTTAATAGCTGCATTATTCCCATCTTTAAAACAAAATATATTCTTAATAACTATATTTGAAGTATTTATTAGAAACTTTTATTTAACAACAATATTAAATAAAACAAGTAATGATACTAAATCTTTAATAATAGATAATATATTAAGTATGGTATTATCTGTATTAACATATAATTATTTTATATCTCAAGTAGATTTAGTAATACCTACACCAGAATCTATAAAACCATTCTTATGGTTCCTAATATTTGTTTATATAGTATATATAATTAGAATAGCATCTAAAGATAGTAATAAATTAAAAAGAAGAAAAGCAGAAAAAAGAGCTAAAGAATATACTATTATGCAATATGCTAAACTAAAAACAAAATATTCAGAATTAATTAAAAGTAGAAATGGTACTATTAATGTATTAACATATGCTATTATGATTCATAATGATTATAAAAAGCCAAAACTATATCGTAAGATATCTGAATATATTGGAATAATTACTAAAAGAGAAACAGCTTATAGTATTTTACAAATACCATCATATAATAGACTTACAGATGAAGAAGCTATTACTATGACTATCAATAAATTTGAATCTATTCAAAAAGAAAATAATGTTAAAGATAAAGAATTGATAGATTTAATATTAAAAGATGAACAAGAAGAAGATAAATTAGATATTATTGCAGCATATAATGATATAGTAGAATTTAATAAAAAATAGATTTGATTATAATATCACTTTGTGATACAATAAGACTCGTAAACACGTTGAAGGCGAACTAAGTAATTATATTAAGTTCTTCATTTAGAGATTAAACGTCACCGGCTGAAAGCGTTTAAAGATAAATAATATAATAAAATTCATCGCTGGAGTTAATCGCGAATAGAGCGTTATTCTATAGAGAGCTAGAATTCTAGAATTAGGGTGGTACCGCGCTAATATTGCGTCCCTAAATTTTAGAATTTTTTTATTGGAGGAATAAATATGAATAAAGAAGTAGAAAAAATCAAAAAGGAAGCATTAACTAAATTAGAGAAAGCTAATGACTTAAAAACATTAAATGATTTAAGAGTAGAATATTTAGGCAAAAAAGGCCCTATAGCTGAATTAACATCTCATATGAAGGAATTATCTCCTGAAGAGAAAAAAGACTTTGGTAAGCTTCTAAATGACCTTAAACAAGAGATCACTAATACATTAGAATCAAAAATTAAAGAATTAGAATTAGAAGAACTAAATAAGAAGTTATCAAATGAAAAAATAGATGTTACATTACCAGCAACTCATATCAAAGAAGGATCACCTAATATCCTAGAACATATAATAGAAGAAGTAGAAGAAGTATTTATGTCTATGGGATATGATGTAGTAGATGGTCCAGAAATAGAAGAAGACAAATATAATTTCGAATTATTAAATATACCTAAAGGACATCCTGCTAGAGATGCTCAAGATACATTCTATATAGAAGATGAAACTATTCTATTAAGAAGTCAAACATCTCCAGTACAAGCCAGAACAATGCTTGCTACTGATGGTAATACTCCTATTAGAATGATTTGTCCTGGTAAAACATATCGTAGAGATCCAGATGATGCTACTCATTCACATCAATTTATGCAAATAGAAGGCTTATTAGTAGATAAGAACATCAGTTTATCTGATCTTAAAGGAACTTTCGATACTATAGCTAAAAAACTATTTGGTAATGATATAGAAACACGTTTTAGACCAAGTTACTATCAGTTTACTGAACCATCAGTTGAGACTGATATTACTTGCTTTGCCTGCAAAGGCAAAGGATGCGCTCTATGTAAAAATACTGGTTGGATAACAGTTAGTGGAGCAGGAATGGTACATCCTAATGTATTACGTAATTGTGGATATGATCCAAAAGTTTGGTCAGGCTTTGCCTTTGGTTTTGGAGCAGAACGTTTAGCAATGCTTAAATATGGTATAAATGACATTAGAACATTCTATCAAACAGATTTAAGAGAAACAGAAAACTTCGATAGAAGGGAAGTGTAATAATGATAAGTTTAAATTGGGTAAAAGATTATATAGATCTTGAAGGAGAAGACTTAAAAGAATTAGCAGTTAAAATAACTAAAGCAGGTATAAATGTAGAAAAAGTAATTCAAGATCATATAGATAACTTAGTAATAGGAGAAGTACTAGAATGTACTGATCATCCAGATAGTGATCACTTACATGTATGTAAGGTAAATGTAGGTAAAGAAACATTACAAATAGTATGTGGAGCTCCAAATGTTAAAAAAGGAATAAAAGTAATAGTAGCCTTACCAGGATGTATACTTCCTGGTGACTTTGAAATAAAAAAAGGTAATATCAGAGGAGTAGAATCAAATGGTATGATTTGTGCTCTATTTGAATTAGGAGTAGAAGAAAAAACAGAAGAAAATTATGCCAAGGGCATTCATGAATGCCCTAAAGATTTAGAGGTTGGATCTGATGCTAATATTTATTTAGGTAAAGATGATACTCTATATGAATTAGATGTTCATAAACATCGTAATAACGATTGTTATTATCATATCGGTTTTGCTTATGAAATAGCATGTATACTAAACAAGAAAGTAACACTTCCAGAAACAAAATATAAATCAGCAATAGACAAAACCGAAAAACATGTTAAGTTAAAAGTAGATACTCCAAATTGTCCATACTATACATGCCGTATGGTAAAAGATGTAAAGATTGGAGAATCACCAGATTTCATTAAAAGAAGACTTACTGCTGCAGGTATGAGACCAATTAATAATATTGTCGATATATCTAACTATGTAATGCTAGAGTATGGTCAACCTCTACACTTCTTTGACAAAACTAAATTAGGTGATAATATCCTAGTTAGACAAGCAAAAGAAAAAGAAGAAATAATAACATTAGATGGTCAAAAAAGAATCTTAAATGAAAAAGATATAGTAATTACAGATGGTACTAAACCAGTATGTATTGCTGGTGTAATGGGTGGAGAAAATACTGAAGTAGATGAAACTACTAAAGATATCTTAATAGAAAGTGCTATCTTTGATTCAGTATGTATTCGTAACACAGCAGCCAGACTTAATCTAAAAAGTGAAGCATCTATTAGATATGGTAAAGGACTTAATTATGAATATACAGACGCTGCTCTAGATAGAGCATGCGATCTATTAGTTAAATATGCTGGCGCAAAAATACTAAGTGGTGTTCTAAAACATGATAAAGTAGATAAAAAAGAAAAAGAAGTTACATTTAAAACAGAAGAAATAAATACTCTATTAGGTATTACTTTAACAGATAAAGATGTAGAAACAGAATTAGAAAGATTAGATTTCCCTTATGCTAAAGGAAAGAATTCATTCGTAGTAACAATACCTAATAGAAGATTAGATATAGATCCAAATGTTAATGATATAGCAGAAGAAATAGGAAGACTATATGGTTATCATAATCTAGTATCTACATTACCAAGAGTTCCAATACGCCGTGGCGTATACGTTGGAGACGTAAAAATAAGAAAAGAAATATCTAAACGTTTAAGAACATTAGGTTTAAATGAAATTAAAACATATACATTAACATCTCCAGAAATGGCTAACCATTTCAATTATGAAGAAAAAGAACAAATTCATTTACCTAATCCTATGAGTATAGATAAATCTATTATTAGAACTTCCTTATTACCATCATTAATTCAAACATATGATTATAATAAGGCACGTAAAATAGAAGATATCCTTCTATATGAAATAGCTAAAACATATGACATTCATTATAACGAAGACGTTAAAGTTGCCTTACTAATGAAAGGTAATTACATTACAAATGAATGGCAACATACCAGTGTTAAATCAGATTTCTATATCATTAAAGGAGTAGTAGAAAACCTACTAGATTATCTAGGATTTAAAAATAGATACTCATTTAAAGCAGAAGAAATATCTGATTTACACCCTGGAATAAGTGCCAAGATACTTATAGATAGAGAAGAAGTAGGAATTATTGGTAGAGTACATCCATCATATAAAAAAGAAGATATATATGTATGTGAATTATCAATGACAAAACTTTATAATAAACAAATTAAACCATTAAAATATAAAGAAGCTTCTAAATATCCAGAAATAGTTAAAGATCTAGCTTTCGTAATGGATAAGAATATTGAAAGTGAATCAATTCAAGATCAAATCAAAAAATCTGGCGGAAGACTACTAGATAGTATAGAAGTATTTGATTTATATGAAATGGAAAAAGAAAAATCTATTGCTTATAAATTAACATTTAAAGATTCATCAAGAACTTTATCAGATGAAGAAGTAATGGAAGCATTCAATAAAATTATTAAAGAAGTTGAAGAAAAAACTTCAGCTAAATTAAGAAGTTAAAAGTACCTAGAAAGGTACTTTTTCTTTTTTTTTTACATTTGTTATTAACTTTTTGTTAAAAACATCTTGACAAATATAATTTGATATTAATATAATGTTAATAACAAAGAAATATTTTTTTGAAATTTGATATTAACAAAATGTTAGAAAGAGGATTAATTATGAAAGAAAGAAAAAGAATAGAAGAAATAGAAAGGGCATTATTTTTAATAGATATGAACATCGGGTTCTGCGAAGAAGGAGCTTTAGCAGATCCAAGTATTAAAGAAATAGTACCAAATATCATTCCAATTATTAGAGCAATATTAGAACAAGGAGAAGGCTTTTTTGTAGTAAACGATAAACATACAAAAGATAGCGTAGAGCTAAAAAGATATCCAGAACATTGTATGGGAGATAAAGAATCAAAAACAATTAAAGAATTAGCAATTTATGAAGAATATGCTAACAAATTATTTTACAAAAATTCAACTTGTGCATTATTTGCACCAGGAGTTATAGAAACATTACTTGAAATGACAAATCTAAAACAAGTAATTATAACAGGTTGTTGTACAGATATTTGTATTCAAAACTTTGCCATAAGTTTAAGAAACTTCTTTGATGAATTAAATATGGATATAGAAATAATAGTACCAAAAGATGCAGTAGAAACTTATAACATACCAAATATTCATGATAGAAAAGAAAACAATGAAAGAGCTTATACAGTAATGGAAAATACAGGAATTAAATTAGTAAAAACTATGAAAGGAGGTATATAAAATGGAAAGAAATTACACTATGATGACAGATTTATATGAATTAACAATGAGCGAAGCATATTACAAACAACATAAAGAAAATGAAATAGCAGTATTCGATGTCTTCTTTAGAAAAAATCCATTTAATAAAGGCTACGCCATTATGGGAGGACTTCACGAAGTAATCGAATATATTAAAAATTTTAAATTCACTCAAGAAGATATTAATTATTTAAGAAGTAAAAAAATTTTTGATGAAGAATTTCTAGAGTATTTAAAAAATCTAAAATTTACAGGAGACATATTTGCTATTCCAGATGGAACGCCAGTATTTGCTAACGAACCAATCTTAACAGTAAAAGCTCCAATTATCGAAGCACAAATAATAGAAACAATTATATTAAGTTATCTAAATGCAGGAATAATGTATACTACAGCAGCAAAAAGAGTAACTGAAGCAGCAGGAGATATCCCAATTATGGAATTTGGTGCACGTCGTGCACTAGGACCAGATACAGCAGTCCTAGCTAGTACCTATTCTATTATTGGTGGATGTGTAGCTACATCTAATGTATTAGCTGGAGAAGAAAAAGATATTCCAATAAGTGGTACATTTGCTCATAGCTTTGTAACATCATTTGATACAGAATATGATGCATTTAAAGCTTATGCAAATACATATCCTAATAATTGTATATTACTTGTTGATACATACGACACTCTAAAGAGTGGCGTACCTAATGCTATAAAAATAGCTAATTATCTTCATAATAAAGGCTATGAATTAAAAGGAATAAGAATAGATTCTGGAGACTTAGCTTACTTATCAAAAGAAGCAAAAAGAATGTTCATAGAAGCAGGATTCCCTAATGTAAAAATATGCTTATCTAATGGTTTAACAGAAAGAACTATAAGATCTCTAAAGGAACAAGGGGCTCAAATAGACTCAATAGGATTAGGAGATAATATAGTATTACCAGATAATGCAAGAGTAGGATGTGTTTATAAAGAAGTAGCCCTTGAAAAAGATGGAGTATTCCTATCAAAAATAAAAGCATCTAATGATGAAGCTAAAGCAATAACACCAGGATATAAAAGAGTATATAGATTTTACAATAAAGAAACTGGTTTTGCTTTAGGAGATGTAATTACTTTATATGATGAAAATCTTCCTAAAAATAAATATACATTAATAGATCCTACTAATGAATCAAATAAACTAACTATAAAGAATTACACAATAAGAGAATTACAAGTACCAATTTATAAAAATGGTATTCAAGTATATAAAGAACCAACTATTAATGAAAAGAAAGAATATTGTACTAGAGAAATGAATACATTATACCCAGAAATTAAAAGAGAAGAAAATCCTCATGGTTATTATGTAGATTTAACAATAAAATTATTAAAACTAAAAAAAGAATTATTAAGACAAGCTAAAAGTAATCAAGTAGATTATAAACAAGAATTAAAACTAATAAAGAGAGGTAATTAATATGACATTTAATCCAAAAGAAGAAACAAATAAAATAATTAACTTTATAAAAGATTATTTTACTACTAACAATCTAGGTGGAGTAGTAATAGGTATCAGTGGAGGTAAAGACTCAGGAGTAGTAGCAGGTCTATTTGCTAAAGCAATAGGACCTGAAAACATGATAGGTATAACACTACCATGTCATAGTAAAACAATAGATGCTTCTGATGCCAAATTAGTAGCAGATAAATACGGTTTTAAACTAATTAATGTTGATCTAACAAATGTATTTGATACATTCCAAGAAGAAGCACAAAAACTAGATGATTATATAGAATCAGAAGATAGTTTAATTAATTTAAAACCAAGATTAAGAATGTCATCTTTATATTATATAGCTCAAATGTATTCTAAAAAGAAAAATAAAACTTATATAGTGGCAGGAACAGGTAATAAATGTGAAATATTTGTAGGTTATTTTACTAAAGGTGGAGACGGAGTATCAGATATTAATGTTTTAGCAGATCTAACAGTAGAAGAAGTAATCAAAATTGGTGAAGTATTGGAAGTTCCAGAACAAGTATTATATAAAGCTCCAAGTGATGGTCTAAGTGGAAAAACGGATGAAGATAAACTCGGTTTTACCTATAAAGATGTTGCTAGAGTAATTAATAATGAACCAGTACGAGAAGAAGTAAAACAATTAATACTCAGAAAACATAATCAAAACCAACATAAATTTAATATTCCTACATATAAAAAGGAGTGAAAAAAATGAGATTAGGTATCTTCATAGGTAGTTTTAATCCAGTACATGAAGGACATATTAAAATAGTTAATTACTTAATAGATAATAACTATGTAGATAAAGTATTAATAATACCATCAATTAATTACTGGAATAAACAAAATCTAATAGAATTAAAACATCGTATTAATATGTTAAAGTTCTTTGAATCTAATAATATTAAAGTTGATGATAAACATAATAATTATCAGTATACATATCAATTATTAAGAGCATTAAAAGAAGAATATAATGATGAATTATATCTAATAATAGGAGCAGATAATGCTATTAATTTAGATAAATGGGAACATATTCAAGAATTATTAACATATAAAATAATCGTACTAAATAGAGATAATATTGATATTAAAAAATATATTAATAAATTTAATTCTAATAATTTTATAGTAATACCAAACTTTCCATTTATAGATACATCTTCTACAGAAATAAGACATGGTAATTATACATACCTTAATAATAAAGTAAAACAATATATATTAAAACATAACTTATATAAGGATAAAATATGAAAAAGTATAACATAGGTATGTATGGGGGCAAATTCATGCCCCTACATAAAGGACATAATTATTGTATAGAAACTGCTTCTAAAGAATGCAATAAAGTATATGTAATATTATTCTATGGTGGAGCAGATGAGGATAATATCCTCAATAACTATAAAGAACAATACCTAACATTTAAAGAAAGAAAAAAACATGTTTTAAATATATGTAAAAAATATAATAATACAATACCTACATTTATAGATGTATCTAAATTAAGATTACCTAATGGAGAAGAAGATTGGGATGCAGAAACACCACTTGTTAGAGAAGTAGTAGGAAATAAACTAGATGCTGTCTACAGTAGCGAACCATCTTATGATGATTATTTTAAAAGAGCATATCCAGAAAGTATACATAGAATAGTAGATTATAAAAGAATTAAATTCCCAATAAGTGGAACAAAAATAAGAAATATGAAAACAGATAAGGAGAGAAAAGAATGGATAATTTAAAAAAGAGTTTTAAAGACTTAAAATGGTATGAAATAATAATGATTCTAATAATGGTAATAATAGCAGGTTTAGCTGTATATCAAGCTATAGTAGAACCATCAAGTAGTAATAACCCATTATGGTTAACAATTATAAACTTTATAAGTGCTATATGTGGAATATTATGTATATTCTTTTGTGCTAAAGCAAACATATCTAATTTTATATTTGCTACAGTAAATACAATAGTATATGCAGTATTCTTGTTCTATCACAAAATATATGGAACTTTTGCTTTAGAAGTATTATTCTATCTACCAATTAATTTTATATCATGGTATATATGGTCTAAACATAGAGATAAAGAATTAAAAGAAAAAACTAAATCTAAAAAATTAACTAAATTACAAAACATTATTACAGGAACAATAATTATATCAAGCGGAATTATTTATCATTATATATTAGTAAAAATAGGTGGTAATGTAGCATGGTTAGATGCCTTTACTTTAAGTATTGGAATAATAGCAGTAATATTAGAAATGTTAAGATATAAAGAGCAATACTTCTGGTGGATTATTACAGATATAATAGCAGTAGCTATGTATATAATCCATTTTGATCCTGTATATTTAACTAAAAAGAGTATATACCTAATAATGGCAGTAATAGGACTTATTAATTGGCATAAACTTAATAAAGAAAGAAATATCAATAATGAGTAAAACATTTAATAAGTTAGTAAAAGTACTATCTAAAAAGAATTTAACTATATCTACTATGGAATCATGTACAGGAGGATATATAGTTAATTCTATAACTAATATAGCAGGATCTTCTAATATATTAAAATATAGTGCTATTACTTATTCTAATGAATATAAAATAGCTATGGGTATTAATCCTTCAATAATAGATAAATACTCTGTATACTCTATAGAAACAGCTCAAGAAATGGCAATTAATATATCTAATTATTCAAAATCTAATATAGGCATCGGTATAACCGGTAAGCTGAATAGAAAAGATGAATCAAATAACTATGGAAAAGATAATGAAGTATTTATATCTATATACTATGATAATAGATTTTATAATACTCAAATAATAGTAGATAAAAAAACAAGAAGACAAAATAAAGAATTAATTAAAAATACTATAATTACTAAATTAGAAGAATTATTCATTTAAAAAAGGTTTATTTTTTATAAATAAACCTTTTTATCCCATAATGAGCTAAGTCTGTAATAATATTAGCAACTTCTTCACTAGTTTTATCAAAATCAGATTGTATCCAATAAGTAACAATACCTAATGTACCATTAAACATATATACAGTAGCATATTCTATATCATCCAAAGAAATATCTGGTCTTTCTTTAGTCCATCTTATCTTACATTTATTATATGCTTCTTGTAATATACTATTTAAAAAATATGGTTTACCATTAACAGTAAATAATATTTTAGCTAATTTTTGATTCTCATAACATATATTAAGTAATGCTATAACATAATGAGATAAAGGTTGGTCATCACTATCATTAATAGTATATGCATCTTTAACCTTCTCAACAAATTCATCTTCCATTTTATCCAATAAGTCAAATACATCTAAATAATATCTATAGAATGTAGCTCTATTAATATCAGCTATCTTACATATTTCACTAACAGTTACTTTACTTATATCTTTTTCACTAATTAAATCAATAAATGTATCTTCTATTACTTTCTTAGTATATTTAGTTCTTCTATCCATAATATCTCCTTTTATAAAACACTTAATCATCAAAGTGTTTAATATATCTCAAAACACTACCTAATTGATGATTGATACTAATAATAAAAATATTATACAATACACATGATACTTATTCAACAAGTGTTTAATAAAGGAGATAATTATGAAATTAATAGATAATATAAAAGAAATATTTAAAAAAGAAGAACATCCTTGGGAAAAGTTTTATCCTAAAGATAAAAGAAAAGTAGAAATACCAGATATGTCTCTATATGAATTTATATATGAAAGAAATAAAAATAGACAACATAATATAGCTATAAATTATTTTAATAAAAAGATGACATATTATGAATTATTTAAATCAATAGATTATTGTGCTAAATCTATGAAAGCACATGGTGTAAGAGAAGGGGATGTAGTAAGTGTTTGCATGGCAAACACACCTGAAGCAGTAATAGCTTTCTATGCCATAAGTAAAATAGGAGCTATAGCAAATATGATTCATCCCTTATCGGCTGAAGAAGAAATCAAACAATCTATTAAAGATACTAATAGTGTAATGTTAATAGCTATAAATTTAACATATAAAAATATTAAAAATATAGCTGAACAAACAGAAGTATATAAAATTGTTATTGTCTCACCAAGAGACTCAATGCCAAAACTTACTGGTATAGGATACTTCTTACTTCAAGATCGTAAAATAAAAGTACCAAAAAATGATGAGTTATTTATAAGATGGGAACAATTTATATCTAAAGGAGAAAAATATCGTACTAAAGTCTTAAAACATATGACAAAAGATAATCCTGCAGTAATTCTACATAGTGGTGGAACTACAGGTACACCAAAGAATATATTATTATCAAATGGAAATATTAACGTAGTAGTAGGTCAAGCTCAAGTATCATTACCTGATTTAGATGATACAGATAAAATGTTATGTATATTACCAATGTTCCATTGTTTTGGCTTAGTAGAAACAATTCATTTCCCATTAGGAACAGGAGGCCAACTCCTATTAGTACCTAAATTTGATGCTTCTAGATTTGATAAATTATTAACCAAATATAAACCTACAGTAATACCTGGAGTACCAACATTATTTGAAGCAATGGTAAGTAACACTCATATGAAAAAAATAGATTTATCTAATGTTAAATATGTAGTATCTGGAGGAGATACTCTAACAGAAGAAAAAAATTATAAAGTAAATAAATTTTTAAAAGAACATAATTGTAAACATAATATAGTACAAGGTTATGGTTTAAGTGAAACTAGTGGAGGATGTATATTTGCAACAGCGGGAACTGACGAATTAGGAAGTTCCGGCATACCTTTAGTAGGTAATTCTATAAAAATAATAGATATAAATACCAAAGAAGAATTACCATATGGAGAAAAAGGTGAAATATGTATAAGTGGACCCTCAGTAATGTTAGGTTATCTAAATAATGAAAAAGAAACTAACGAAGTATTAGAGAAGGATAAAAAAGGCCGTATATGGGTTCATACAGGCGATATGGGTTATATTAATAAAGATGGTCTATTATTCTTTGTTCAACGTATTAAGAGGCTTATAATCGTTTCGGGATACAATGTATTCCCATCACATATAGAAGATGTCTTAGAACATCATGAAGCAGTATTAAGTTGTTGTGTAATAGGTTTACCTCATCCATATAAAGTACAAGTACCAAAAGCTTTTATAGTATTAAAAGAAGACTATAAAAATAATTCTAAAGTTAAAAAAAGTATTGAAGAATATTGTAATAAACATTTAGCTAAATATATGATACCTAAAGAATTTGAATATAGAGAATCACTTCCTAAAACTATGATAGGTAAAGTAGATTATAAAAAATTAGAAAACGAAAAATAAAATATGATATAATCTAATTGAGGTGTTATTAACATGATATATAAAACAGAGGAAGAATTTTTAAAAGCTTATGACCCTAATCAATATGATAGATTATCTTTAACTACAGATATATTAGTATTAAGTATTAGTAATGAAGAAACTAATAATTATCGTAAATCTACAAAAAAACATATGAGTTTATTATTAATTAAAAGAGATGACTATCCATTTAAAGATAAATGGTGCATACCAGGAGGCTTCCTGGACGTAAAAGAAGATTTAGATGAATGTCCTAAAAGGATATTAGAAAGAGAAACAGGATTAAAAGATATCTTCTTAGAACAATTATATACATTTGGAGAAGTAAATAGAGATCCACGTATGAGAATAGTATCTACTACTTATATGTCATTAATAGATAAAGATAGACTAGATTATAAATTAAAAGAAAATGCTTCTTGGTTTAATATCAGTTATACTGAAAAGAATAATATAGTAACAGTAACACTAGATAATGATATAGATACTATAGAATTTAAAATAAAAAAGGTATTAAAAGAAAAAACTACTGATAGATATAAATTTGAATGTATAGAAAATGATAAATTAGCATTTGATCATCCATTAGTAATACTAGCAGGTATCGAAAGACTTAAAAATAAAATAAGTTATACTGATATAGTATTTAATATGATGCCAGAATATTTTGCACTAGGAGACCTGCAACAAGTGTATGAGGTAATTCTAAACAAAAAGTTATTAGATCCTGCATTTAGAAGAATAATAGCTGATAAAGTAGAAAAAACTAACTTTACTAAAACAGGTGCTGGTCATCGACCATCAATATTATATAAATACAAAAAAAAGACTTCGTAATGAAGTCTTTTTTATTTATTACTATTGTTGACCAGCGTTATATCTTTCAGAAACAACTTTAGTCTTACCAGTAAATTCCCATCCACTTAGTGATGAATACTTACTCCAAGTATATTTATAAGATACTGAAGAAGTAGTAGTAGCAGTAGCTTCAATTACTTCTGTACCACCTTTATAACATACGCTTCCGCTTAATGTATAATCAGCAGGACAAGTGAAGTGTGAGAATTCACCTTTTATAGTTTTAATACATTTATTTCCTTCAAGTTTAGCACTTGTATCTTCACAGTAATATTGACCAGGATTTGTTACTTTCTTAGAACATTTAGTATTTGCTCCTTCACCTGATTTAGTATAACCAGTTGGACAAGAGTATGAATATTGATGTTCAGCAGTAGCATTAGTCTTATATTCACATTTCTTAGTTGATTCATTTAATGAATAACCAGAAGGACAAGTATATTTCTTAGTTTCAGTCTTATCAGCGTCTTTAGTAATTGTACACTTAGTACCACTTAAAGTACCGCCATTAGGACAACTATAACTTGTTCCAGAAGGATTATAAGTTGCATCATAAGTCTTAGTACATGTCTTACCACTTAGAGTAAATCCTGAAGGACAACTATAAGTAGTTGATGCAGTTGCATTAGTAGTAATAGTACACTTAGTACCACTTAGAGTACCACCATTAGGACAAGTATATTTACCAGTTCCTGAAGTAGGAGTAGCATCTTTAGTAATAGTACACTTAGTACCACTTAAAGTACCACCATCTGGACAACTATAAGTAGTCTTACCAGGAGTAGAAGTAGCATTTTGTGTAATAGTACACTTAGTACCACTTAAAGTACCACCGTTAGGACAACTATAAGTAGTCTTACCAGGAGTAGAAGTAGCATTTTGTGTAATAGTACACTTAGTACCACTTAATGAACCACCGTTAGGACAACTATAAGTAGTTTTACCAGGAGTAGCAGTAGCGTTATAACTAGATGAAGTATAACATTTAGAACCGCTTAATGAACCACCATTAGGACAACTGTAATATCCTTGACTTGTACTAGAAGATCTAGATTTTCTAGCATATTTATACCAAATACCTTTGTTACCACAAGGGCTACCACAAGCAGCACCAGTAACTGATCCAAGATATTGAACACATGAAGTACCACTACTACAACTTGTAGCTAAACCAGCTGATTGTGAGTAGAATGTACTAGTTGTATACCAAGAACCATAAGTAGTTGTTCCGTTATGCCATGTAGCATTATAACTAGATGATTTAGTACACTTAGTACCACTTAAAGTACCACCATTTGGACAACTATAAGTAGTTGCACCAGTAGTTGCTTTAGCGTCATAAGTTTTATAACATTTTCCACTATTTAGTGTATATCCACTTGGACAACTATAAGAACTTGAACCTGTAGTTGCTTTAGCATCATAAGTCTTATAACATTTACTTCCGTTTAATGTATAACCAGAAGGACAACTATAAGAACTTGAACCTGTAGTTGCTTTAGCATCATAAGTCTTATAACATTTGTTTCCATTTAATGTATATCCAGAAGGACAGCTATAAGAAGTTGCTCCTCCAGTATAAGTTGCATCATAAACTTTATAACAACTTGTACCATTCTTAGTATAACCAGAAGGACATGTATAAGAAGTACTTGCTGTAGCTTCTTGTGTTACAGTACATTTCTTATCTTTTAATGTACCACCATTAGGACAAGTATAAGAACCTGTTCCAGTTGATGCTGTAGCATCATAAGTTTTTGTACATTTAGTACCATTCTTAGTATAACCAGAAGGACAAGAATACTCAGTTACGATACTTTCAGTTGCATCTGTATATTTAACACAGTATGAACCATTTAAAGTATATCCAGTAGGACAACTATATTTAGTACCTTCATCCTTTTTAATAGGATCAGCATATACTATTACAGTTTCACCAGTAGATATTTTAGCATCTGTAGTAACTTGTTGATCAGGTTTATATACAGCTGTTGCTTCTATAGAAGCACCAATTGTAGATCTAGAACATTTATTACCATTTTTTACATATCCGGCAGGACAAGAATAAACAGTAGAATAATTAGTTATAGCTTTTCTAAATTGATAATAAGTTACATCAACAGTATAAGATTTGTCTCCATAACCAGCTTTATCTCCGCTAATAACTGTTCCGTCTTCATAACGATCAACATCATCATTTTTAGCAACATCGTTACCATTATTTGATGAAGAACCATTATTACTATTATTGTTACTATTATCATTAGTATCAGTATTACTATTACTATTATTAGTATTACTATTACTATTGTTTCCATTAGAATTGTTAGTAACATAATTATTATTGATTACTGTACAGTTTTCACCAGTACATACACTATTGCATCCAATTGTTTCAATGATATAATCTTTTTCTTTTCCACAATTTAATACAACTTTTAATGCATATTCTTTATCGCTTATTTTTGTAACTTCAACCTTACTAGAAGATTCGTCACAATAATCACCGTTTTTATCTTTAAATCTAATAACCATATGGTTATCAACCATTTCTTTTAATGTCATAGAAGTAGATTCACCAACGGCTTGTGGCATTTTATCAGTTGTATAATAACTCTTAGCAGCATTCTTCATAGTGTTGATATTTTCTGTATAAACTGAATCATAGAATATATCTATATCAGGTTTTGGGAATAACCAACAAAGTACAAGAATAAATATAATTAATAATACAACTTTAATAACTATTTCTTTCCAGTTAACGCCAACTTTAACTGTTACATTATCATCGTACATATTTAAAACCTCCTTATATATTTTTTAAACTATTTTAATGATAGTGTTTGTGATTCTTCGTAATAACTTGTATTTCCAAAGTATAAATTATCTGTAGCAAATGTTACTGTATTAGTTTGGATTCTATCATATAAGTTATCTAAACCTTCATTAATAGGTAATTCAACACGACCTTCATTAGTATATTGAACATCTTGAGCTATATCAGCAGCACATTTAACATTTAATTGTTCAAGTACTTCATTAACTGAAATAGTAGTTGGTCCATTTACAGTATCAACAGTAAATTCTTGTTGAGTAATATCAGAACTATAAATTGGAATAATTAAACCATATAAACGGAATATATTTCCATCATTAACTCTTGTTCTACTAGATAGATCTGGATCAGTAATAGTTATTTCTTTACCTTCCCACATCATCTTGAATCCTTTACCATAAATTATATCCGCATAACTTTGCATTACTTTACTTGTTTCATTTCTTCTTACTTCAGCATTATCAGAAGTAATGATAATATTGAATTCATCTTGTAACCATAATAGATATGGATAACAATAACTATCTCCCATTAATAGGATATCTGTGAAATATACTGGATCAGCTATATAGCTTCCATCAGTAGGACATTCATTAGCAAAACTTACACCTCTAACAATTCTTGGATCATTTAGTGGTATACAAGCAAATGCTAAGAAATCATCTTCTTTTGCGAATGCATTAGCTTCACTAGTTGGAACATAAGCTCCATTTAAATAACGAACCATATTTTTGAAATCATCTAATGAATATGGAAGACTAGTATTAATATTTACTGCACCAATACTTTCAGCATAAGCATATAGTCTTTGAGCTCTTTCAGTTACTTGAGCATCATCTAAAGCATTACCAAATGCTTTAACATTTTCTACTCTTGTTTCAACATTTTGTTGAGCAATTTCAATGTCATTAATAGCATTTTCTGTAGGAGCTTCAGTAGGAGCTACAGTAGGAGCTTGAGTAGGAGCCTCTGTTGGAGCTTGAGTAGGTGCTTGAGTAGGAGCCTCTGTTGGAGCTTGAGTAGCAGCTTCTGTTGTAACTTCAGTTTCAGATTCTAAAATAACTTGTGTTTCTGTTTCATTTGCAGAACTACGAGTATCTTGAACTTCAACTACAGCAGTTTGTTGACCTCTTAAGTCTTTTACCTCATGCATTAACCAACCCATTTGTCCAGCGCCAGCAACTAATGCAGCTACTAATAATGATATTCCTATAGTTTTAACTACACATCTACCTTTATTAGCAGTTTTTTCTCCTTCTTCTTCACTAACAACTCTTCTAGCTTCTCTTTCTAGATATTTCTTTCTATCACGATCATACAATCTACGAGTATCATCATCATATAAGATATCGAAAGCTTCATTAATTTTGTCCTTTTCTTCCTCTTCAATAGCAGAATCAATTTTAGATTTCCATGCATCTCTAATATCAGCTCTAGTTGCTTCATCAGTAATACCTAGAATTGCATAGTAATCAACTTTAACATCATATGTCATAACAATTCCCCCTTAAAAAATTTTTCCTTTTTCGCCAAATACACTAACACAAGCCTATGAAAAAGTCAACTTTATCTTATTTTATATATGTTATTTGTGTATCTAGCCTAACCCTTTCATTGCGAAAATTGTAACACTGTATACATTTCTTGTCAAAATTAACTCATAATTTTTACAAAAAAATTTAATTTGTGGTATAATGCATATACATATCCGGGGCAGACTTGGTTTCGACTTCATATATTTGGGTATGACTGCAAGTGGTGGGGACACCTAAAATCCGCAATTAAAATTAAATGACGAAACTGAATATAGTTTCGCTCCTAATGCTTTAGCATTTGCCTAATAATAGGTATAAGGAGCACTTCTACTTATTTTTATCTATAGGATAAGATAGAGGTTCATATATATAGGTTATATTATTATATTTCCTAAGATATAATAACGAATTTTATTAGGATAGTTAGGATAGTAGGTACGTTATAGCCGGCTACCTAGCGAAATTATAAATCTAACTAAACTTGTAGATGTTGTATAGCAAGATATGAAGGACAGGAGTTCGATTCTCCTCTGCTCCACCAGTTGAAATATAAGGACCAAAGGTCCTTTTTATATGCTATAATAACATATATTCAGGAGGTATATATGAAATTAACAAAAGAATATGATACTTTTGGTATGAATATTCATCTAGAAGAAGGCAATAAATATATAACATTTAGTTATAGAGGTAATCTAGATTTATATATAACATACCATAATAGAGATGGGGAAGACACTTCCCCAAGAGAGTTTATAATAACTAAAGAGAATTATAGTGTATTCCATTTATTTGAACAATTATTTATAGATATAGATACCATAAATATATTTGGTGAAGATGAAGATATTCCTTTTTATATAGAAGATGAAAAAGAAAAACAACAATACTTAGAAGAAGAAAGAAAATATAGAGAAGAACAAAAAATGAGATATCGTAAGTATAATGCTGCTCATTATAATGATTTGTATAATCCTAAAACAAATACTATTACCTGGTATTCAGATGAAACAGCTCATGCGGTAGGAAACATATTAACTATAAAAAAAGAAAAAGAAGCATTTAAATTAACGTTTAATATTCAAGAACATATAGATGGTTATGATGATGATTTCCATACCGCATACTATGTTCCAATAAGATTTAGAAATTCAGGTAGTTCATATGATCCATTTAATTGTATTTTTATAAAAATGTATAATAATATGCAAGAAATAGATGATATACATGATATAGGACATCAAATACATATAGAAGAGTATTTATATGAACAAACACTAAAACTAACAAAAAGAAAATAGTATTAAAACAAATGAAAAAGACTTATTATGGTCTTTTTTTATATTAAATCATGTTATAATTTGAATAGGGTGGTTATATTATGAAGAAAAAATCAAAAAATAAATTTAAAATTAATATAAAATTCTTATATTTATTATATTTTATTCCATTTATTCTTTATTTTACAACAATAGTATCTATGGGTGTAGACATATGGTATATGCTAGCTGAAGCGAAATACATAGTAAATAATGGCTTTCCATACACAGATATATTAACATTTCATGAGGGTTTTAAATTAGTAATTCAACAATGGTTAAGTACATTAATATTTTATGGTATACATAAACTTATAGGAGAAAAGGGTTTAATACTATTTTCTTTCCTAATATTTATATTAATAGAATTCTTTTTATACAAATTATGTAACTTAATTAGTAACAATAAAAAAACATTATCTATATTAATTTCAGGTATTATATCAATATTATTAGTATTTTTTAATTATTTAGATGTAAGACCTCAATTATTTACTTTCTTAATATTAATAATATGGATATATATATTAGAAAAATATAACAAAACAAATAATAAAAAAGTATTATTTATACTACCCTTATTATCTATATTACAAATAAACTTACATGCAGCTTACTGGTGGTTTTTATTTGTTTATTCGTTACCATTTTTAGCAGAATATTTATATCAAATAGTAATTGAAAAAAATAAAAAACAAAAAAGTAAATTTACAACTATTTTAATATTTATAACTATCTCTTTCTTTTGTGGATTCATTAATCCATATGGAATAGATAGTATGATCTATCTGTTTAATGGTACTAATTCATATGTAAATGAATTTATAGGAGAAATGATACCACCTAAAATATTCTCTAAAATGGGTATAGCAATAGTTCTAATATTATTTATTAATTATATAATAGGTATAAAATACTATGCTAAACATAAAGAGTTAAAAATATCTTATTTATTACTCTTATTTGGTTCTTTAATTATTTCTTTCCATGCCTATAAAAGTAGTGTATTTATCTTAATATTTGGTACTTATTATTGGGCATATTATTTAAGAAATATAAAATTTAAACACATTATAGATACTAAATCAATTAAAATAAGCATAATAGTAATTATTATACCTATAGCAGTAACTTTAATAGGTTATTTTACAAATCATATAGTATATGGTTATTCAGCATCTATTGTAACAGGAAAGGATATTTATTCTTATATAGTAGATTATAATGATAATCATGAAACAAAAGTATATGGTTCTTATAAAATAGGTGGATATTTAGAATATTTAGGAATAAAACCATATATAGATACACGAGCTGAATTCTTCTTAAAATCACATAATAAAAAAAGAAATGTATTTGTAGAACATTATGATTTACAACATTATTTATTAGATGCAGATGTATTTATAAATACATATAATTTTACTCATTTAATAGTAGATGATTCAGATGTTCTATTCCATTATGATGATATAGAGGGTTATACCCTCCTAGATGAAAATGAATATCTAAAACTATATATAAGAAATGATTTATTAGAAGAAGAACCATAAGGTTCTTTTTTTATAAAATAAAATTATGTATAATAAAATAGAGGTGTATTTATATGTATTGTAAGAAATGTAGTACTTATAGTGATAGAAATGATTATTGCCCTAAATGTGGTAATCCATTTGGTAATAATCCACCATTAAGTCCAGAAGAATTTAAAATATTTCAACAATCTAATAATATTCAACCTCAAGAAGATGAAGAACAAAAACCTATTCAAATCAATGATAATGGTTATTTTATTAATAGTTCTATAATTAATCAAAAAGCGCCAAGTCAAGAACTAGTTGAAACACCAGTTCAAGAACAATATAATCAATCAATGATGCAAGATCCAATAATGCAACAATCAATGATGCAAAAACAGATGCCACAACAAATGATACAAGAACAAATGCAACAACCATTTGTGCAACAATTTAATAATCAGCAAATTCTTGCTGATCCAACTATAAGTTATAAAACAAGTTCAACAGATATGATTTTAAAAAGAAAATTTGCATCATTAAATTTTTTAGCTTACTCTAGTTTTGTTAATCAAATAAAACCGTATATTGATTTTTATACAGATTTATTTTTCCTTATATATAAAATGATCCATATGCATAATTTAAATAATTCAACACCAATGTTTGTACATTATATTGATGCTAATACAGAAATAACTATGAGTTGTGATATGTCTACTAACGAATCAGTATTAAAATTACAAAATTATAATAATGGAGAAAAACAAATGTTTAATAATTCTATAATATTTGAAAGAGATATAAATCTAAATGGTTTATATTATCCTCAAGAATTAAAAATAGTAAAAGTACTATTTAAAAGTAATATAGATTTAGTTCAAAGAATTGAAACTCCAACAAGTGTAGAATATAAAATATAAAAAGAGGTTTAATTAAACCTCTTATTTTTTACTTGGATCTATTAATATCTTAATAGCATCATCATTTCCAGATGATAATCTTTCAAATGCATCTTGAACTTTACTCAATCCAACTATATCATCTACATACTTTCTCATATCTATTTTTTTAGCAGCCATTAAATCAATACATTCTTGGAATTCTTCCTTAGTATATGCAATAGCACCATATACTTTTAATTCATGTAATACAGATATTATTGTTGGTATAGCAATAGGTTCCATAGAAACACCTACTAAAACAACAGTACCATTAGGTCTTGCTTGCATATATGCAGTACCAACAGCGGGAGCATTTCCGCAACAGTCTATAACAACATCATAACCATAAGGACATTTCTTTCTGGACTTAGTAGAAAAATCTTTATCTAAAGGATTAAAATATTCATCTACACTACCTAATTTAACGGCTTTTTTACCACGTTTTTCATTAGTTTCAGACATAGCTACATAAGCAGCACCAGCCATTTTAGCAAACATACCACATATTTGGCCGATAATACCAGCTCCAATAATTAATACTTTAGAACCAATCTTAATATCTGCTAAATGAACCGCATGTAATCCTACAGCAGTAGGTTCTATCATTGCAACTTCCTGATCAGATATAGAACCAGGTACTTTATATATTAAATCTGATCTAAATGTAGAATGTTCTGCATAAGCACCAGGATTTGTTAAAGATAAACCTAATGCTTCATTCCATGTATTAGGACAATATTGAGGATTACCACTTAAACAAGCAGGACATTCACCACAAGGAGATATTGGTAAAGCAGTAATTCTATCACCAACTTTTAAATCTTTTCTATTACCAGGATCAGTAACTACACCACAAAATTCATGCCCCATAACTAATCCAGCAGGTTGACCTGCTACCCAGTAATGTATATCAGAACCACAAATACCAGCTTTTTTAACTTTAAAGACAACACTTCCTTTAACAGAACGAGGTTCACTAATATTTGTTACTTCCATTTGTTTAACGTCTTTAATAGCAACACACTTCATACAATCAACTCCCTATTATATAAATATTATATCATAATTACCCTAATAATAGTATAATTAACTTAGGCCGACTTAGCACAGCTGGTAGTGCAATGCCCTCGTAACGCATAGGTCGTTGGTTCAAATCCGACAGTCGGCACCATATATTAAAAATAAAGGGATGATTACTTTAAGTATTCATCCCATTCTTTTTGTTTAAAACCAACTAATACTTTACCATTATCAACAAGTATAGGTCTTTTAATTAACATTCCATTACTAGCTAATAAATTAATTTTATCTTCATAACTCATATCATTTAATTTATCTTTTAATTTCATATCTCTATAAATTAAACCACTAGTATTAAATAACTTATTAATATCAATACCACTCTTAACATAATTATTTAATTCTGCTTTAGTAGGAGTATCATCTTTAATCTCCCTTAATATATACTTAATATTATTATCATCTAAATATTTTTTTGCTTTTAAACAAGTACTACATTTACTATAACAAATAAATTCCATATTATTTCTCCTTACATGTATAATATAGCAAAAAAATATGTTAAAATAAACACGGTGATAATATGAAAAAGAATAAAAAGAAAGATGATACTCTTACATTTATAAAAAAACATTATTTATATTTCATGATGTACGCTATCTTTGGTTGGTGTTATGAAGTATTTTTAGAAGTAGTAGTTTATAAATGGGGATTTACTAATAGAGGAGTTTTATTTGGCCCATACTGTCCAGTATATGGCTTTGGAACATTAATTTTTATATTTTGTGTATATCCATTAATCAAAAATAAACCTTTAAAGAAAAGAATATTATATATACCATTAGTATTCCTTCTATGTATGGCATCAGCAACATTATTAGAATTAATTACATCATACATATGTGAATTCTTCATGGGATCATGGCCATGGCAAACATATGCAGACTATAAATATAATTTCCAAGCCAGAATAGCATTAAGTCCATCAATTAGATTTGGTTTAGGAGGAATATTATTCCTATATCTATTACAACCATTATTTGAATTATTATTATCCAAGTTATCAAAAAAACAACTTAACACAGCGTTCTACATTATATTAACATTGTTTGTCATAGATTTATTTGCATTAATTGTCAAGATTGTGCTATAATAAATTTGTACTTAAAAGTACATTTATGCCGAGATAGTTGTAACGCTAAAACGTACACATTGTATGTGTAAATTGACTTGTTTAACTCAGTCTCTCGGCACCAATTTTGATACATAAGACCTATAAGGTCTTTTTTTTGTTATAAATTAAATATTTTTACTATTCAAAGGCCTTATTTTTTGGTATAATTTTCATAGAAAATAAGGAGCGGTTAATATGGAAAACAACGAAACGAATAGATATATAGTTTCTTTAGATAGTGGCATTCGTGAAGAAGAACCAATAACAATGGTTGTTTTTAATAACTTTAGTGACGGCTCTAAATTAGTACAATTAAATAATACAGTTTTTGGTGTATATAAAGAAAATAGTTTAAAATCAGAAACAGTTTATATAGATGATTATGACATTATTAAATGCGATATAGCAGAACTATTTGATGTTGAACATGAAGTTACAAGAAGAATAGTAGATGAAGATAAAAATATCGGTGTATTTACTGAATTAAATTACAGAAAAAATATAGAAACACGTATATCAGCAACAGCTATATTAAATCATTTAATTACTTATGTTAATAATAATCAAATTAATCATGATGATATAGAATGGATTGCTAATACATTTAAAATTGAACAACAAGGTAAAGGTAGTGGAACCAAAGATCCAAAACAAATAGAAAATATTGTTAATCTTGGTTTATATGCTCTTAAAACAGAAATAGAACTACAATCAGGAGTTAAAATTAATAAACAACAATATGATACATTAAAGAAAAATTATATTAGAATGATTCTATTTGATTTAATTATAGGTAGAAAATATCGTGGATTAGATTACTATTTAATTAGTGGATTAAATGATCAAGGAAAACCACTATATATTGATGGAAGACTAGCTCCAATATCTACTATGGGTAATATTGAAAAAGAAAAACTAGTTGGAGACGATGAATACTTTATTAATAATAAATATATTAATAAAACAGCGTTATTAAATGTATTATTTGATACATATTACAGTTCATTTAAAAAATTATCAGAAGCATTAAATGATGCTTCAAGATTATATAAAGATGCTATAGGAAGAATTATTTATAATAATACTGATTTAGATGAAGCACAAAGCTTAGAAGAAGAAATATTAGATAATTTAGCTAGAATTAATAAAAAACAAAAAGAAAAAGAAAAAGTTCTAGATCAAGAACAAAAAACAAACAAAGTAGAAAGAACAATGGCTACTCAAAGCTTAAATGTTAGAGTAACAGCTAAATTAGATTTAATTCAAAAGAAATATCCTGTTAATCCAAAAGATCATCCAGAACTAAGATTAGGTAGAAAAAAGAAAGATGATAAAAAAGATGGAGTTAAATTAGTAGTAGAAGAAAATACTAAAAAAACAGGATTTGCTAATGCAGCAGTATTAATATCAATAATTGCATTAATATGCGGAGTAGCATTAGGTATAGCATACGTACTGTTAACTATAGGGAGCAAATAAATGCTCCCTTTTTATTGCATAAAACTATAAAACATTATAAAATAAAACTAGAGAAATGGTGATATTATGGCACAAAAAAGGATTACTAAACGAAAACTAAAACGCCAAAAAAAATTTTTAATATTTATTATAATTTTATTATCAATTTTAGATATTGTTTTATTAATAAAATATTACAATAAAGGTAATGATAAAGTAGAAGAACAGTTGCCACCAGAACGTATTCAACAAGTAGAAGGCTATAAATCTAGTGAAATTTATTATCAACCAATTACTTCTTATTCTAAGTTTAAAAAGATATTTAGTGATAAGAAAATAGCATATATAGCAGTAGTAAATAATGAATCACCAACATCTCAAAAATTTGTAGAATTAGTTCAAAAATATACATATAAGGAAAATAAAAAAATCTATCTACTAGAAACAGATAAACTATCTAAAAGTGAATTAAAATCATATAACGATCTAGATGTTAGATTTTCCTTAATAGATACTAATTATTTTATCTTAGTAATGAATAACAAAGTTATTTCATTAACAGAATTTAATGAAGAAACAATAAATGTATTAATAGAAAATTTAGGAATCGAGGAATAAATATGGGCAAAGTATATGATCAAGTACTATTATTTAAAAATAAATATCCAGGAACTATATCTTGGTTTAGAGTAAAAAAACACGCTAAAGTAGTAGAAGAACATCTAAATCCAGATGAAGAACCATTATATTCAATGGTAGGTCAATATACACCAGAAACTATGGACTTTGTATCTACAGCTGTATTATGTTTAACTAATAAAAGAATTCTTATAGGTAAAGACCTAATAATAGGTGGATATAAGTTAAACTCTATTACTCCAGATATGTTTAATGATATGCAAGTATTTAAAGGTATTCTATGGGGTAAAATAACTATAGATACAGTAAAAGAAGTAATTGTATTTACTAAATTAGATAAAAAATGTTTACCAGAAGTAGAAACAGCTATATCTGGATTTATGATGGAAGAAAAGAAAAAATACGGCTTTCCTGAAAGACATAAGGATAAAATATGAAAAGAAGACTAAGAAAAGATAGATTATTTATCTTAATATCAGGATTTATCCTGATAATAGTTATAATCATCTTTATAATACATAAATTAAGTATAAAATCTTATAGTTTAGAATATGATATAGATGACATATCTATTAGTGAAAACTTTGATAAGAAAAATAAATATTACTATTATAAAGTTACTTATAATAATCTTTTTTATGACTTTATTTATGAATCAGACTATATTAAAGAACGTAAATTAATTAAAGATATAACTAAATATACTACAGATAATGAAATATGTTTAATAATAGAATCAAAATACTTTGAAACAAATCCTTTATGTAGTATAGATGATAGTACAGTAGATTACCATTTAGTAAGTAAAGAAATGTATGAAAAAATAAAAAAATTTACTAAAGAAGCACCAACTACTGAATTAAAACTAGATAGTTATGAAATATATAATACAGAAGATACTAAAGTATTATGGAATTATAAAGGAATAAATATAATTAAAGATGACATTATAAAATCAGTTAATATCTTTAATAAAGATTTTTATGATGTAACAATATCTACTCTAATAAATAATTATTTTATAGTAGCAGACTATGAACAAAGTTATAATTTTACTAACATGTATATAGTAGATATAGATACATTAGAAGTAACTAAATGGGATTTAGATACAGAAATATCTTTTGAAAGCTATATATTAGGTTCAAATGATAAATCAGTTTATTTATTAGATAAAAAGAATAGAAAAGAATATGAATTAGTACCACATAAACAAAAAATGCGTAAAGTATCTAGTTTTAAAGGAATAATCTATGAAAATGGAGAAGAAAAAACTATATCTATGGATCAATTAGTAGGTAATAAATATACTATTACTAATAAAAATAATTATAAATATCAAATAATAAATGATAATTTATATTTATCATATATAGATTCAGATATATTAACAAAAGTATCTAATCAAAAAATAGATTCTATCATAAGTATTAATAATGATAATATTTATTATTTAATAGGAACTTATCTATATAGGTATAATTTAACTTATGGAGAAGTTAAACTAATGAAATATTCTGAATGGGAATTTAATAATACAAATGTTATATTTATAAAATAATATGATATAATTTATATATAGAATAGGGGTGACATCCATGATTATCAAGAAACCATATGCATTTATAGTTAAACATTTTAGAATTATCCATTTATTAATGTTAGTACCAATGGTATTTTTAGCATTAAATTTTGGTGATATAGCATCATTCTTAAGGAAATATACTGATAACATGATGACACCAGAAGCTAATGTTGCAGGTACGTATATTACATTATTTACTTATTTAGCAATAATAGTTCTATTAGTAGTTAATATAACGATACTATCGTTAATGAAATCAAAAAAGAAAAGTTATAAATATTATTTAGCTAATAGTATTTATTACACTATATTATTAGCTTTATCATTAATTTATTACATAACATTACAAACAATTGATAAAGGAAGTATTAATGATACATTAGTAGAATTTGTTAGTGGAATATCACTCGCCTCGGTAATACCGAGCTATATACTGATTATAGCTACATTATTTCAAGCATCTGGATTTAATATAAAAACCATGAAATTTGATAGAGCATTAGATCTTCAAATTTCAGATGATGACTCAGAAGATATAGAAGTAGGATTCATCAAAGGAAATGGTGAAGCTAAGAAAAACCTAGTACATTTAGCGAGAGAAATGAAATATTATTTATTAGAAAATAAAGAAATATTTACATTAGTATCTGTAATAATAGGACTAGTAGCAGCAATATCATTATATTTACACTTTGGTGTATATAATAAAAGATATAATCTTAACCAAGCATTTGCTTTAGATTACTTCTCAATGACAGTTAAAGAATCTTATATTAGTAATGTAGATTATAGTGGTAGATATATAGCAGATGAAAAATATTATTTAGTAGTAAAAATAGCTATTCATAATAAAACACCAAAAGCACATTCTATAAATAAAGATAATTTTAGATTATATTATGATAATAAAGCAATATATCCAAATTATGATAGAAGTGCAAGATTTATAGATTATGGTAAAAATTATCAAGGTGGATATATTCAAGGTGAAACAACAGATGATTATGTATTAGTATATGAATTAGATGAAAATATGATTAAAAGTAAATATCAAATGAAAATACTAAGTTCATTAAAGAAAGAACCAGGTAAATTAATTCCATCATATAAAACTATTAATATAAAACCTAAAAATATTGTACAACCAAGTAATCTAAAAGATGCTGGAGTAGGAGATACAATAGATTTTAAAGAAACAACACTAGCTAATACAGAAGTAACGCTAAAAAAAGTATCTTATTCAAATAGATATGTATATTACTATAATCAATGTGGTGAAAAAGAAAAATGTATGTCTAGAAAGAGTAGTATACCTGCTTCTTCTGGTAAAATATTCTTAATTATAGAAGATTCAATCAAATGGGATGAATCAACACCATATTATAAAAATGGTGATAGAGACTTTTATGAAGACTTTGTTACAATAGAATATACATATACTAAAGATGGAGTAGCAAAGAAATATACAACAGAAATGAAAAATGTAACTCCACAAGTAGTAAATAATGTTAAGATATATGAAGTAAATAGTTTGTTGCAATATGGAACAGACGTTAAATTCTACGTTAAAGTAAGAAATAAAAGATTTAATATTAAAATTGGATCAATAGGAGAACTTAAACAACAATAAGTTCTCCTTTCTAATTGACAATTAAATAACAATGATATACAATTATATTACATTGCAAGTTGCATGGGGCTTTAGCCAAGCGGTAAGGCAAGGGACTGCAACTCCCTGAGCGCCGGTTCAAATCCGGCAGGCCCCTCCAATAAAAAATACTCGGAATTATCCGAGTTTTTTTATGGAGTAATAGCAGTCCCTAAATCTGTCTAAAAACGTCAAATGTGGATATGTGTATAAATATTGATATAAAAGTGTGGATATCCGAATATTAGAAAACTATTGACTTAATAATATAATGAACTTATCAAAGAGGTGGTTTTTGTGAATATAGTTGTACAAAAATTTGGTGGTAGTTCAGTAGCAGACAATGATAAATTACATAAAGTATGTGAACGTATCATAGAAGAAAAGAATAATAATAAGTCAGTAGTAGTAGTTGTGTCTGCACAAGGCGATATGACTGATAGATTAATAGATCAAGAGAAAGAAATAACTCAAAATGCTTCATTAAGAGAACATGATATGTTAGTTACAGTTGGTGAACAAATAACTATAGCTAAATTAGCTATGTGTCTACAAGAACTTGGTTATAAAGCAAAATCATATCTTGGATGGCAAGTACCAATTATTACTAATTCTAATTTTAGTGATGCAGATATAGAGGAAATAAAAACAGATAAAATAATGAGAGAACTTGAAAATGATACTATTGTTATAGTAGTTGGTTTCCAAGGTGTAGATAAAAATAATGAAATAACTACAATCGGTAGAGGAGGATCAGATACTACAGCTATAGCATTAGCAATTGCTCTACATGCTGAAAAATGTGAATTATTCAAAGACGTAGATGGTATCTATTCAGGTGATCCTCATAAAAACAGTCATGTAATAAAATATAACAAAATATCATATGAAAAAATGTTAGAGTTATCAGCTCAAGGTTCAAAAGTATTACATAATAAATGTATAAAAATGGCTCAAGAAAACTTATTACAAGTAATAGTTAAAAATACATTCAAAAAACATTGTACAGGAACGATTATTGATTGAAGGGGAGATAGAAATGATTAAAATAGGAATATTAGGATATGGAAATCTAGGTAAAGGAGTAGAAGTTGCTATTAAAGATAATCCAGATATGGAATTAGTAGCTATCTTTACTAGAAGAAATCCAAAAGATATAAAAACAATTGCTAATGTAAAAGTAGAATCAGTTAATGATATTGAAAAATATAAAAATAAAATAGATGTTTTAGTATTATGTGGAGGATCAGCTACTGATTTACCAAAACAAACTCCAGAATATGCCAAAATGTTTAATGTAATAGATAGTTTTGATACTCATGCTAAAATATATGAACATTTTAATAATGTTAATGCTAAAGCTTTAGAAACTAATCACGTAGCATTAATCTCATGTGGTTGGGATCCAGGAGCATTCTCATTAAATAGACTAATGGCAGAAAGTTTTCTACCTAATGGTAATACATATACTTTCTGGGGCCCAGGTGTCTCTCAAGGACACTCAGATGCTATAAGAAGAATAGAAGGCGTTAAAGACGCCAAACAATACACTATACCAGTAGAAGAATCAATTAATAAAGTAAGATCAGGATCTAATCCTGAACTAAGTGTTAGAGATAAACATAAAAGAGTATGTTACGTAGTACTACATCAGGATGCTAATCCTGAATTAGTTAAAGAACAAATAATTAACATGCCAAATTATTTTGATGAATACGATACAGAAGTAAACTTCGTATCAGAAGAAGAACTAAAAAAGAATCATTCAAAAATGCCTCATGGAGGCTTTGTAATTAGAAGCGGTAAAACAGGTATTAATAGTGAAACAAATCAAATAATTGAATATTCACTAAATTTGGAATCAAATCCAGAATTTACCGCAAGTATTTTATTGAGTTATTCTAGAGCAATTTATAGATTAGCTGAGAAAAAAGATTATGGAGCTAAAACAGTATTTGATATAGCACCATCATTATTAACAAGATATACACAAGAAGAATTACTTCATAAAATGTTATAGGAGGGGTTTTTATGAAAAAAATATTATTTGAAGGCTGTGGAACAGCAATAATAACACCATTTACAAAAGATGGAGTTAATTATGAAGAATTTAAAAATATGATTGAATTTCAAATAAAAGAAAAAGCAGATGCTATTATTGTCTGTGGAACAACCGGTGAAGCATCTACTATGACAGAACAAGAAAGAAAAGAAACAATTAAATTTGCTGTAGAAGTATCTAATAAAAGAATACCAATCATTGCTGGAACCGGTAGTAACTGTACTGCATCAGCAATAGAAATGTCTAAATACGCTGAAAGCGTAGGAGTAGACGGAGTCTTACTAGTTACTCCATACTATAATAAAACTACTCAAGAAGGACTTATAGCACATTATACCGCTATAGCAAAAGCAATTAATATTCCAATTATTCTATATAATGTACCATCAAGAACAGGACTTAATATCCAACCTAAAACATGTTTAGAATTATCTAAAATAGATAATATAGTAGCTATTAAAGAAGCTTCAGGTAATCTATCTCAAATAGCAGAAATAGCTGAATTATGTCGAGATAATTTAACAATCTATTCAGGTAATGATGATCAAATATTACCAATTCTATCTTTAGGTGGAAAAGGAGTTATCTCAGTATTATCTAATATAATTCCAAAAGATGTTCATAATATGGTAACATCATTCCTTAAAGGAGATATTAATAAATCTAAAAAATTACAATTAGATACATTAAAATTAACTAAAGCTTTATTTAGTGAAGTAAATCCAATACCAGTTAAAGCTGCTTGTAATATGATTGGTTTTAAAGCTGGTATACCAAGATTACCATTAATAGAAATGACTAAAGAAGGTCAAAATAAATTAAAAGATGAATTAATTAAATATGGAGTTATTAAATAATGACAAATATATTAATTAATGGTATTAATGGTAAAATGGGTCAAGAAATAATAAAAGCATCAACTAATTATAAAGAATTAAATATAGTAGCTGGTATAGATACTAAAGAAGAAAATATTAATATACCAACATATAATAGTTATAAAGATATTAAAGAAAAAATAGATTTAATTATAGACTTTTCATTACCAGAAGGAACACTAAATATTTTAGAATATGCTAAAAAGAATAATATTCCTATCGTAATAGGAACAACAGGTTTTAATAAAGAACAACAAGATAAGATTTTAGAATATTCTAAATCTATACCAGTATTTCAATCTAGTAATATGTCTATAGAAATAAATCTAATGTGTAATATAGTATCTAAATTAGCTAAAGAATTAACTGATTCAGATATAGAAATAGTTGAAACACATCATCGCAATAAAGTAGATTCACCTAGTGGAACAGCACTTATGTTAGCTAATAGTATTAATGAATCACTTAATAATGAAATGAACTATATTTATGATAGACATAGTATTAAAGGTAAAAGAACAGATAAAGAAATAGGAATTCATTCTATTAGAGGAGGAACAGAAGTAGGCAAACATACAGTATTATTCTTTGGTAATAATGAATCATTTGAAATAACACATACTGTTAATTCAAGAAGTATCTTTGCCCCAGGGGCACTAAAAGCTGCCCTATATCTGTTAGATAAAAAACCAGGATTCTATACTATGCAAGATATAATAGGGGGTTAAAATATGAATAAATATAGAGTTGCTCTAGTAGGAGCAACAGGTTTAGTAGGTAGAACAGCATTAAAAGTATTTGAAGAAAAAAAACTACCAGTAAAAGAATATGTTTTATTTGCTTCTGCTAAATCTGCAGGTAAGAAAGTAAAATTTCTTAACAAAGAATATACAATTCAATTATTAGATGAACACTCTTTTGATGATCATTTTGACTACGCAATTTTTTGCGCAGGAGGAGAAGTCTCTAAAAACTATGCTAGAATAGCAGCCTCTAAAGGAACTATTGTAATAGATAATAGTAGTTATTATAGAATGGATAAAGACGTTCCTCTAGTAGTGCCAGAAGTAAACAAAGAAGATATATATACTAATAATGGAATTATTGCTAATCCTAATTGTTCTACTATCCAAGCAGTAGTAGCATTAAAACCATTAGATGATAAATATAAAATAAAAAGAATAGTATATTCTACATATCAAGCTGTTTCTGGAGCAGGCCAAAAAGGTGTAGATGATTATAATAATACTCAAAAAGGATTAAATCCAAGTAAATTTCCTCATCCTATATATAATAATTGCCTGCCTCATATAGATGTATTCCAAGAAAATGGATATACAAAAGAAGAAATGAAAATGATTAACGAAACTCAAAAAATCCTTCATAATAATAAATTAAAAATAACCGCAACAACAGTTAGAGTACCAGTATTAAATTCTCATAGTGAATCAATTAATATAGAATTTAAAAATGATTTTGATTTAGAAGAATTAAAAGAATTATTAAGAAAAAGTCCAGGTATTATTCTTGAGGATGATGTAAATAATAATGTCTATCCATTAGCAACTAAAGCTTCAGGTACTGATGAAGTATATGTAGGAAGAATAAGAAGAGACTATTCTGTTAAATATGGTGTTAATATTTGGGTAGTAGCAGATAATATTAGAAAAGGTGCTGCAAGTAATGCCATTCAAATATTAGAAGAATTAATCAAGAAAGATATTACATTAAAGTAATATCTTTTTTATTATGATATAATTATTTAAGAATAGGATTGATATAATGGCAAGAAGGAAAAGATACACAAATTATTTATCTATACTATTTTCAATAATTATAATTGGAGTATTTATATATTCAGAGATATCAGAATCTTTTAAAAAAGAAGAATATGTACCAGTATCAACAGATTTAATAGTTGAATTTATTGATGTAGGTCAAGCAGATTCTATTTATATTACCAATAATAATCATCATATGTTAATAGATGGTGGTAATAATAAAGATGGTTCTTTATTAGTAAAATATTTCAAAGAAAAAAATATAGAAACATTTGATTACATAGTAGCAACACATCCTCATGAAGATCATATTGGAGGATTAGATAATATAGTAAAAAACTTTAATATTGATAATATCTATATGATAGATTTAGAAACAGATTATAAATCATATACAGATTTAATAGAATCTATTAATAAGAAAAATATTAAAGTAACATACCCTAATGTAGATGATACATTTACACTGGGCGAAGCCCAACTAAGAGTTATACATATAGATAATGATAAAGATAATATAAATGATGATTCTATAGTATTAAAATTAATATTTGGTCATAATACTTTCTTATTTACAGGAGATATTACTAAGCAGGCAGAAGAAAAATTATTAACTAGTAATCTAAAATCAGATGTCTTAAAAATAGCACATCATGGTTCACCATATAGTACTTCTCCTGCATTCATAAAGAAAGTAGATCCTAAATATGCGATTATTTCTGTAGGAGATAATAATGAATATAATATGCCATCTGATATAATATTAAATAGATTAAAAGTAATGAATATTGAAACTCATAGAACAGATAAAGAAGGAACAATTATAGTAAAAAGTGATGGAGAAAATATAACTATTACAAGTAATAAAACTAATACAAATAGAGAGTAGGTATTATATGAAATATAGATGTAAAAATTGTGGATATATTTATAGTTATCCACTATATGATTTAACTAATTGTTTAATGTGTAATAATCCTAAAAAAGATATTGTTGAGTGGGATGATAAAGAAGGATTTATTAAACAAGAAAAAGAAAAGAAAAGAGTATGGGTTAATGAATTAAATCCATCTATTGCACGTATAGATGAGCTATGTATAGATTGTGGTATGTGTCAAAAAACATGTACTGAAATGACTAATATTTCTTATGATAAACAAATAAGTGATAATCCAATTTGTATTCATTGTGGACAATGTATTATTAATTGTCCAACTAAAGCATTAGTACCTAAATATGATTATAAACAAGTATTAAATTATTTAAATGATACTGAATATATAGTAACAGTATCTATAGCTCCAGCAGTAAGAGTATCTATAGGAGATTTATTCGATTGTCCACCAGGAGAATTCCTGGAAGGCAAGTTAGTAGCAGCGCTACGTAAATTAAAATTTGATAAAGTATTTGATTTAACATTTGGAGCAGATGTTACTATTATGGAAGAAGCATCTGAATTAGTAGAAAGAATAAAAAATAAAAAGAATCTACCTCAATTTACATCTTGTTGCCCATCATGGATAAAGTATTGTGAAATGTTTCATGATGATTTATTAAATAATATATCTACTACAAAGAGTCCAATCATGATTCAAGGAGCGTTAATAAATTCATATTATAGTGAATTTAATAATCTAGATAAAAATAAAATAATAAATGTTATGGTAGCTCCTTGTGTGGCTAAGAAATATGAAATAAAAAGACATGAACATACTAATATAGATTATGTTATTACAGTACAAGAATTAGTAATGATGTTAAAAGAATGTAATATAGACTTTAATACTTTACATAATGAAGAATTTGATTCTTTATTAGGTAAAGGTTCTGGAGCAGGAGTAATATTTGGTAGAACAGGTGGAGTAATGGAAGCAGCTCTACGTACAGCATATTACTTAATAACAAATAAAAAAGCTCCTGCAGAACTGTATAATATTTCTTCCTTAGAAGAAATAGAAGGTATCAAAAAAGGATCAATTAAAGCAGGAGAATACAATATTAGATTTGCAATAGTTAATGGTATGTCTAACCTAGAAAAAATATTAAAAATAAAAGAAGAATTTGATTTTATAGAAGTAATGAATTGTCCTGGTGGTTGTATAGGTGGAGGAGGTCAACCTCTACTTCCTATACCTCAAACAAAAATATATTGTCATAAAAGAATAGAATCACTTAATAATAATGATAAAGAATTAACTATTAGAGATAGTCATGATAATCCAGAAATAAAGGAATTATATTCTACATATTTAGATTTTCCTTTATCAAAGAAAGCAAAAGATTTATTACACACTGAATACTTCTCTAAAAGACATCATTTACCAAATAAAAAAGACACTATTTAGTGTCTTTTATTATTTATTATTCAGCAACTTTAGTTCCACATTCAGGACAGAACTTAGCACCATTTAATGCTGTTCCGCAATTAGGACAGAATTTTGCACCTGCAGGAGCAGTACCAGCAGCAGCACCACCTTGAGCACCGCCTTGAGGCATATTATTAACTGCACCAAGAACATTAGCTCCAGCGTTTTGTGCCATACCGAATCCAGCGAATCCCATCATAGCACCATTCTCATTACCAGCAGCTGTTTTCATACCTTCACCAACTGCAGCAGCCATAGTTCCTTGCATGTTATTGCTATATACTTGACCCATACGAGTAGTTTCAGCAACTTTAGCATCCATTTCTCTGATAATCTTTTTAGATTCTTCAGAAGCATTGATTCTTAAAGTAACATCTTCTACTGTAATACCATATTTTTGATACCATTCTTCATCAAGAAGGTCATTCATTTCATCAGTAACTTCGCTCTTCTTAGTTTGAATCTTATTGAATGAAACTTGATCTCTATCCATAATATTAGCGATAGCTTCACTAACTTTTTGAGCAAATTTAGATTTTAACATATTATTTCCATCAGTTTTGAAAATATCATCAAATGTTAAAATATCTTTAGGATTTGCACCAATAACATTATGAATTAATGTAGCAGGATTTCCTACTTTAATAGCATATTCACCATTATAAGTAATTTCAACACTACCATATACTGGATCAGCAATTGTTTCGGGTTGTTGAGAACCAAATAAATTACCAGGAATAACTTTAATATTTACAAAGTATACTCTTTGATCCTTAGCAGCTTGGCCACCATAAGTAATACGGTTTCCGATATTCTTAATTGTATCAACGATACCTTTTCCTAAACCACCAGTGAAAACACTAGGTTCACTTGAAGTATCCCAAGTATAAGTTCCTGGTTCAGCAGTTAATTCAGCAATTTTACCATTGTCTACAATCATCATAGCCATACCTTCAGGAACAGCTATACCACTACCATTAGAAATAACTCCTTCACTAAATTTTTTGTTACCTTCACCATGATGTACTTCACCACGTGCGATAATAACGTCATTATCAACAGTTGGACAAGTAACATACTCCTTGAATTGATCACCCAATCCAGAAGATACAGAACTAGTTAAAGCTTTAATTAAACCCATTTTTCATACCTCCATTTTAACTAATCTTTTAACTTCATCAATTATATATCCTTAAGTCATATATAATCTCACTAAACATATTATATACTTTATAATCTCTTATTACAATAATTATTTATTATCTAATTTACTTAAAAAAATGTCTAATTCATTACCTTCTATAAAGAATTTTTCAAACTTTCTATGACCAGCATCACCATGATAATCAGCACCACCAGTAACTATTAAATTATGTTCTTTTGCAAATTCTCTTATCATATTACTATATTCTTCATCTTGATCAGGATGAACAGCTTCAATACCATCAAAATTATATTTAACTAATTCTCTAAAATCACTTTTCTTTATTTGAATAGGATGAGCTATAACTTTTAAAGCATTATATTTATCTAGAAAATTAATAACTTCTTCTATATCTAAATCAGTTTCCATAATATATGCAGGAGAATTATTCCCTATATATTTATCAAATGCTTCATCAAAACTAATATTATATTTATTACATATAGCTCTAGCTATATGGGGCCTTCCAATAGCCCCACTAGAAAGTTTTTTAACTTCCTCATAACTAATATCTAAATTAAATATATCTTTTAATTTCTTTAACATATTTCTACATCTTATATCTCTCTTATTTTTTAAAACATCAAAATACTTGATAGCATTATCATCAGGTTTACCTGAAAAATAGCCTAGAATATGTACACTTTCTCCTTTATACTTGCATTTCATTTCTACACCAGTAATAATTCTTACTTTAGTATCAATCTTACTAATAGTATCATATCCATCTAATGTATCATGATCAGTAATTGCAATAACATCGTATTTATTTTCTATTGCCATTTCATTTAATTCTTCAATAGTTTTAATACCATCAGAATATGTACTATGATTATGTAAATTCCCCCTCATATCATCACTACCTTCTAACTTCTACTTTTTTAGATAATATAAAATCATTTTTAAATTCACTAACATCAGTACCACAATAATTACATTTCTTACCATTATTTATTACAGCACCACAATTAGGACAATTCATTTTATTATTATTAACATGCCTATATTCAAAAGTTAATATATATTTATTATTAACTTTCTCATTATTAAAACCACTAACTATATTTTTAGATAATGTATTAATAATATAATCATAATATGTAACATCTACATAAGCATTAATATAAATAATATTATATACCTTTTTTATATCAATTATTTTAATCTCATTAAATTCAATATCTTTAATAATATTTTTTCTACCTTCATTATTTAACATTACTAATTGTGGAACATAATAATTATATAAAACATCACTACATTTATTTTTTAACTCATTATAATCAGATAACATCCAAGCATTCTGTATTTCTATATAAGTATTTTTTAATCTATTCTTTAAAGTAAGTAATTCATAACTAGGTAGATAATCTTTAACTACATTTATATCTACATCATTATATATTTTATCTTTTTTAACAGAAGTAATTCCATTAGGCTCATATTCACTTCTTATTATATTATTTCTATTCTTAGACTGTTTAATTGATAAAAAAACTATTAAATAAAATATTCCTATAGGAGCAATCGTACTTACTATTGAAAATATAAGTACAGCAATTCCAAGAATTATTCCTACAACACCAGATACTTGCTGATCATTATCTCTATTTTTACTAATTGTATTGTTTTCCACATAATTATTATCATAATCATAAACATATTCTTCTGCATAGCAAGTACTAAACATAAACATAGAAATAATTAATAATAAAATAATCTTAGTTTTCATTTATAACACTCCTATCATAAATATTATATCATACCTACAAAAATATACTATCTTGATAATATATATATTTTTTGTTATTATTTATATAATAAAAGGGTGATTAAAATGGGGAAGAATAGTATGATAATAATTATATCTTTTTCTGTGCTTACATTTATATCAAGCATCATAACCACCCTTGTCATTATTAATAACGAAAATGCTCGAACTGAATTAAATAGTAATAAAGTATTAGCAGCAAATCATACTTATATTAGTTCTTCAATCACCTATAAAGAATCTAATTCATTTACTATTGAAAATTTAAATCCTGGAGATTCAGTTACTAAAACATTTACTATTACTAATAATAATTCTAAAGAAACTAAATATAATATTTATTGGTCTAATATAGAAAGTAATTGGGGTATAGCAAACATGTATGGAATTATCCATCCAGAAGAATTCCAATATTCTTTATTCTGTTCTAATGGAGAGAAAACAGAACTTAAACAAGTACCAACTTCTGGTAATGAAGATATCTATACCGAATTAACTATTGGAACGAATAAAACTAATACATGCACTTTAACAATTACATTTGAGAAAAAAGAAGCAGATCAATCATATAATTTAGGAAAGAGTTTTAAAGGAACATATAATATTAAATTAACTAGATAAAAAGAATAAAATAAAAAGGGAGGGAGTAGCATGTCTAATAAGAGTGATGACTTTAAATTTGAAATAGAACATCAATCTAACATTCTTATTAAAGCTGAGAATAAAGAACAACGTGAACGTGCAATTATAATGTTAGTTATTCTTACTGCGACATTTATTATGGCAACATTAGCATTAGTATTCGCAATAAAAGCTTACAATGCTACTAAAGAAGCCAATAAAATAGCTAAAGAAGAAAGTAATACATATTATCAAACTTTAGTAACTGCATATAGTGATTCTCCAGTAATTAATATTGAAAAGCTTACGGCAGGATATCAATCAGAACCTAAAACAATAACTATTACTAATGATGGAGATTATGATATAAAATTTAATTTAAAATTAATATCAATAACTACTAACTTATTATCTACAAATAGTTTAGTATATTCATTAAAAAATGAAGAAACAGATATTAATAAAGAGTTACCTCTACAAGAAAATACTATATTAAATGAAGTAACAATATATCCAGGAGAAACAAAAACATATACATTTAATATTACTTATAATGGTATAATAGATTCTCCTGAACCAATTTATAATTACAAAGCTACTATGGTAGTAGAACAATCTAATTTAAAATCAACATTACTTGAATAAAGAAGGTTAATATATGCATAAAAAGAGAAATAACATAATTACTAATGCTCTTAAATTTCTATATTATATAGCAATCTCTTTAGTGTGCATTATTGCTTTCATGCTTTTATATTATGTAATATCAAGTCAAATACATTCAAAGAATGAAAATTATAAACCTACTATATCAATTTATACTATAGTAAGTCCATCTATGACTCCAGTAATTAATGTCTATGATGTAGTAGTAAATGTTAAAGTATCAAATCCAGAAAAAATAAAAGTAGGAGATATTATAACATATGTATCCACATCTACTGCATCAGAGGGTATGACAATAACCCACAGAGTAGTAGAAGTCAGAAAAGATGAAGATGGTAAATATGAATACCTAACTCAAGGAGATAATAATTCTAATCCAGATTCCTTATATGTCTCATTTGATAAAGTAATAGGAAAAGAATTATTTATAATACCAAAACTCGGTAAAGTACAATTCTTAATAGCTAATAAAAAAACTTGGTTACTATTATTATTAATACCAATATTCTTCTTCATAATAAAAGACTTATACAAATTAATAGATCTATTAACATTAAAGAATAAAGTAGATACTATTACAGCAGAAGAACCAAAACCAAAAATAGATCGTAAAAAACAATTAAAATTAAAAGAAGAAATAATTAGAAGTCACGAATTTGATATTAAAGAAGAAGACTATAAAAATACTATTAAACCTACTATGTTAACTCAAAAGATAGAAATACTAGATACAGATGAATTAACAAGTAAGATTAAAGAATATGATAAAAAGATAGATGAATTAAATAAAGCAATAAAAGAATATAAACCAGATAAAGTAGAAGAAATAATAGAAGAAGATGACTTCTTAATTGGAAAACAAAAAGTTATCTCAGTTCAAGAAACTAAAAATAAAAAGAAAATCAATAAAAATATTTATAAAGTAGATGAAACAAAAGAAACTAAAGAATTATCTAAGAGAGAAATTACTTTAGAAGAATTAGAAGGTAAAAAAGAAACTCCTAAGAAAGATATTAAAGTAAAAGAGATAATTAATGAAACACATAATAAACCAAGATTAAATTTAAAAGCAGTTAATAAAGTAGAAGAAAATAAAAAAGAAAATAAACCTGCTAAATTAAATTTAAATCCAAATGATATTAAAGTAATAAATAGACCAGGACGTAAGAGAACAAGAAAACGTACTAAAGCAATTAATGGTCAAAGAAAAAGACTTATAGAGATAAGAAAAGTCAAATAAAAAAGTTCTAAATATTTAGAACTTTTTATTTGTATTTAGCATACATTAATAATCCAAATAAGATTAATCCAATAACTATTACTAATATAACACCTTTTAATTTAGGTTTCTTAAATATATGATAATTACCTATAAATAAACATGCTACTAATAACATTACACCAGAATAGATATAAACTAAATAATCATTTAAACATTCTATCTGACAAATTAAATAAGTTAATGGAAATATCATAGCTGATGGTGTAACAGGTAAACCTGTACATATTTCTCTATCACCAGTACTAGTTTCTTGTCTATCTTCTTCTTCAACATTGAAATAAGCTAATCTTATTAATGCATTTAAAGCAAATATACAACAAATAATAGTTAAATACCAATAATCTTTCATTCCTAGATTATAACCAATCATTGCAGGTAATATACCAAAACATATAACATCACTAAGACTATCTATTTGAATACCAAATTTCTTTTCATTCTTAGTTCTTTTCTTTTTAGTTCTAGCAATTTTACCATCGAACATATCACATACGCCACATACCATTAATAGTATTAACGATAGGAAAGGTCTCTCAGCAGCATTTGCTATTCCTAAAAAACCACATAACATACCAATATATGTTAGTACTACAGTATAATCATAATAACCTATAAACATAATATATCCCTCTCATTAAACATATTTAATATACCAAACTTTAATAAAAATATCAATGTAATATAGTATCTACTAAATCATAATTATAATATAATTCAATACCATCTTTAATAACTTCTATATTAAACTTCTTACTACTAATAGTTTCTCCATCAATATTAGCATCTATTATCTTATTACTTTCTATTAATAGTTTATTACATCTTATTCTTCTTATCTTTTTACTATCTTCATGTTTCCCCTTATTAATACCTAGTATTAGTATTAATATTTTAATCTTAGACATTTTATCTGCAATATATACATCTACATATCCATTATTTAATTTACTATGGGGAGATATCTTATATCCTCCCCCATAATAGTTCCCATTACATACTATTATGGTACTTTTAGTACCATTAATTATCTCATTATTAATATTAATTACATAATCATTTAATTTATATTTAAATAAACTATTAATAGTGCTAACAATATATCTCATACTTTTAGGTATTTTTTTATTACTAATAATACTACTATTAGCTATATTAGCATCTATACCAAAACAAGCATTATTAATAAAATATTTTTTATTTATTTTAATTAAATCAATCTTAGTAAAACCATCCTTTAATTGAGTTTTAATACTTCTACATAAATCATTACCAGTACCATATGGAATAGGACATATCTTATTATTTTTAATATCCATAGAATTAATAACTCTATTAATCATTCCATCTCCACCAACAGGTAATAATATTACCTGTTTCTTTTTATATTTCTTTACTATATCTTCAGTATTAATATCTTTACTATTGCATTCTATTTCATAGTCTATATTTTTATTCTTACATATTCTATCTATCTTTTTATATAAAACTTTAAATGTATCACCTAAAGTAAATATATTTAAAATAAAAACATATTTCATACACAAAACCTCTAAACTTATTATATCATATTATGATATAATCTTAATATACTAGGGTGTTGATAATATAATGCAAGCAGGAATGAGTTTAAAAACAAATGGATTATTAAGACTTATGGGTAAAGAACATTTATCTAATCTAGAAGATTACATTTCTGCCTCACTGCAAGAATCATATCTAGAAATATCTTCGAAAGAAGATATATATAATACATTTAATAATATTATTAATACTTTTATAAGTAGTCTTTCAGATGATGAAAGAATAATCTTAAGATTATATACAGGATATGATTTTAGAGGTATTAATTCTCTATTAAGAGGCATTTGGGATTATGATTTAAATGGTAAACTTACCGAAGAAGTAATTAATAAATATAAAGATCTATGTAATGATTTAGAATTAATAATTAATAGATTTCCAAAACCAAATATAAACTTTAAAGTTTATAGAGGTGTAGATATAAAACCATTTTATGAATATGGTATATATACTATAGAAGAACTAATAAATATGAAAGATAAATACTATTATGAATCAGGTTTTACATCCACCTCACTACTTAGAGATACATCATTTTATTATAATAAATCAGAATGGTCTAATAACAGTAATATAGAAATAGAATACTATATTCCAAAGGAATCAGAAGATGGAGCCCTTCTTCTGACTGATGATTTAAGTTATTCTAAAGACCAAAATGAATACTTGATAAATAGTGGAAGCTTATTTAAAATTATTGATGTGAAAATAGAAGATAATAAAGCTTATTTAAAAGCAATATTAATACCAAAAAAGATATGGAATATAGTATTAGAAACTAAATTAAAAAGATAGAAGGGTTATTATGGATTATTGCAATACTTCAGGTATATTAACGACTTTATATGTAATAAAAACAGTATTAACAATACTATTTATTGTTGTGCCTATAATTATTGTAATAAATGCCATAATAAGATTAGCGCATGCTATTACAGGGTCTAACCCTGAAGAGGACATAAAAAAGAATACTACACAATTATTTAAAAACCTGGTAGCAGCATTATTGATTTATTTATGTCCAACATTTATAACTTTTATACTTGGATATGTTGAAAATGGTGAAAATGCCATGAATTACTGTATGCAAGAAGCAACTATAGAAAGAATTAGAGAATTAAAAGCAAAAGAAGAAGAAGCCAGACAAGAAGAAGCAGCTAATCAAGCAAAAGATAATCAAAGCCAAGTAAAAGATAAAAAAGAAAGTGAAAAAGCTGAGCAAGAAGAAATAAGTAAATTTAGAGAAAAACAAAATAAAGTAGGAGAACCAGGAATGAATAGTTATACATCCAGTGAAGGATTACAATATTGGGAATTCTTACCAGATAATCCTAAATCAGGAATGGCTTTAATAATCTTCTTACATGGTTCTGGGGAATGTGGCAATATGAATAGCATGTTAAATGTATCATTTCCTAAATTCATGAATGAAGGATATTATAAAAATTATAATGCAGTCTTTTTAGCACCAAATACAGCTCAATGTAATTGGGGTAAAGATGCATCTAAAGTAAAAGCTTTAATAGATGAAAAAGTTAAACAATATAATATAGATAAAAGACATATTATAATTACCGGGCATTCATTAGGAGGAAATGGAACTTGGAATATGGTTAATCAATATCCAGGATTCTTTTCAGCAGCAGTACCAGTATCTGGATGCCCAAATGCAAGTGCAGATAGATACTTAAATATTCCTATAAGATCTTATGTAGGATCTGCAGAAAGTTCTTATCAAAGTTGTAATGCAGGAAAAATTGAGCAAATTAATAATCAAGGTGGTAAAGCAGAATACATTGTTGTACCAAATGCAACCCATTCATCAGTAGTTAATGTATATAAAGAAGACGAACTTATAAAGTGGATGTTAAGTCAATAAAATATTTACTTTACAAAATGCATTTGTTATAATTATAAAAGAGAATAAATGAGGTGTTGATATGGAAAAATTAACAAGAAAAAGAGTTGACTTACTAGATAAATTATTCAATTTAGGTTCAGCAGAAAGCACCATTATTAGTGAAATTAATAATCGTATAGATTCATATAATCAAGAAGAAGAAAAAACTAAAGCACAAAAAGATGAATATGAATCTGAAAGAAAAAATTTAGAAACTGAACTTCTAACATTCTCTAGTCAAGCTAAAGATTTTTTGAATGCTTTTGGAAAATACAATAATAGTTCATTTGAAAAACTAAAAAAAGTTGATGTAGATATCGAAATAGGTACTATTATATCTCAAGTAAGAAAGAGTGTACCTACATACGAAAAAGAACTAAATAAAGGAATCAAAGAACAAGTAAATGGTATCTCTAGTTGTACTAAAAAGATTAAAGAATTAGGCAAAAAGAGAGAAGAAGCTAAAGAAGAATTATCTTCAGCTACTGATTTAAAAGATAGATTAGCTGACTTAATAGAAGATATTCTAGTAAATAACAATATTGCCTCATATACAAGAGGGTTCATTAAGAAAATCTTAAATGAATTTAATGTATTCAGTAAAGAAGAAATTAATGAATTAGAATTCTTGATTTTATTCCCTGAAAGTGGTTTAAAACTTTATGAAGATTATAAGGAAAATCCTTATCCATTAGATGATGAAAAACCAGAAAAGAAAGAAACTATAGAAATTCCTAAAGATGAATTTATAGAATTACAAAGTATGGTTGCAGAATTAGAAATAAATGCTCCAACACTTGCTGAAACAATGGAAAAGGAAAGAGCAAAAAAACCAACTCTAAAAGAGACAATGGAAAAGATGCGTGAAGAAGCCAAGACTCCAACATTAAAAGCAACTATGGAAGCAAGAAGAGAAAAATTAAAAACTCCGACATTAAAAGAGACTATGGCAAGACTTCGTGCTGAAATTGAAGCTCAAGCTGCAATGGAAATAAATGCTCCAACACTTGCTGAAACAATGGAAAAAATGCGTGCTGAAAGACCAGAAGAACCTGTTGTTGAAGAAGATGAACTAGAAAAACCATTAGGTCCATCACTTGCTGAGACAATGGAAAAGATGCGTGAAGAAGCCAAGACTCCAACATTAAAAGAAACAATGGAGAAAGAAAGAGCAAAGAAACCAACTCTAGCAGAGACAATGGAAAAAATGCGTACTGAAAAAGCAGAAGTAGAAGAAGCTGAAGCAAAAGAGTACGTTGTAGAAGAACCAGAAGAAGAAGTTAATAAAGTAGTAGAAGAAATTAAAGAAGAAGATGAATTCAATGATGAACTACTTGAAATAGGAATAGATCCTAAAGCAATAAATGGATCTAATAGAAGTAGAATTATTAAAGCATTAAAAGATGCTGATAAAAGGACTTTATCTAATAATTTTGAATTATTAAAATCATTAGATATTAATCCAGATAACTTCTATGAAATAGATAATAATGATTATATGTATTTAACTGATACTGAATTAAGTAATAAAGTAAATACTATAAGAGGTAAAGGAATTAAAGATTCAGTTATTAAAAATCAAATTCTGAATTCAGGCTTAAAAATGAATGCTTCTGATTTAGAAGATAGAATTAAACAAATGGCTGATAATAAAGAAGAATTAAAAGAATCTAATATATTCATGTTAAATCATGATTTAGTAAATATTGAAAAAAATATAGCTAAATTAAATGAAGCAGGAATGGAATTAGATGCAAAAGAGAAAAGAAATTACATGGCTGTATTAGAAAGATGTAATAACATTGATGATTTAATCAATATCTTAACAACCTATGTAGTTAATTTATCAAAAAGAAATGGTAAATTTGAATTGAATATTTTATTATCTAACGCTAAAGAACTATTATTTAGTTTAGATGATTTAATAGAAAAAGGATTAGAAGATCAAATATCTGAAACACCAGAAGTATTTGATTACAATATTGATATGATCCTTAATAGAATAGTATATTGTAAAGAAAATGATATACCAATCTATGACGAAGATGATAATCTAATTAAAGATTATATCTATGATGCTAGAGAATTTGTTAGTTCATATCCAGATGTTAAATTAAATGATTTAATAACTAGAGAAGAAGCTAATGAAGAATTAGAAAAAGCATTTGATGATGAAGTAGCATCTACATTAATAGCTACATTAAATAATTATTATGAAGAATTAGATAGTTATGAAAATGTAGAACCAAATAATAGAGAATTATTTGAAAAACTATTAAATAGTATAGATGAATTAAAAATAACTAATATTGGTAAGAATACATGTAAGTTAAATAATGTAATTATTTCTAAAAATAAATTAGAAAGAAACTTATCTATTATAGTTAATAATCTAAATGATGATGAACTAATAGATAATAATATAAAAACTACTGTATTAGTATCAGCATTATATAATTTAAGAGAAAATAATATAGATGATATTGTATCTGAATGTAATAAATAGGAGGAAATAATATGACATATTTAAAAGATTTAGGATTTTCTAATGAAGTAATAGATATTATTGAAGAAAACTTCTCTAAAGGTTCTCTAGAAGCTTTAACAGAAGAAAAAGAAAATGTCCTACAAAACATTAATTATTTAAGAGAATTAGGAGTATCTAACTATATAGATGCATTCATCAAATTCTATAACATGTTCTTACTAGATAATAAAACATTCGATAGTATTTTCTCTAAATATGATAAAGATGATTTAGTAGCTAAATTAGAAAAAAATATAGCTATAATGGAATATCTATAAGAGGCTAAAGCCTCTTTTTTTGTTTATATAAATTTATTATACTATAATACATTTGTTCATGTTATAATATTTAAAGGAGATGCATCAAATGATAAATATAAATGAATTAAATGATAAACAAAAAGAAGCAGTACTACACAAGGAAGGCCCATGTTTAGTCTTAGCAGGAGCAGGATCTGGTAAAACTAAAGTATTAACTACTAGAATAGCTTATCTTATAGAAGAAGGCATTCCTTCATACAATGTGCTAGCAATAACTTTTACAAATAAAGCAGCAAAAGAAATGAAAGAACGACTTGAATTACTTGTTCCAGACAACAATGCATTTGTCGGAACATTCCATTCATTCGGCGTTCGCATCATAAGGGAGAATGCTCCCTTACTTGGTCTAGATAGAACTTTTTCTATTCTAGATAGTGATGATGTACTATCTATTATAAAAAAAATATTAAAAGAAGATGGACTAGATCCTAAAATATATAATCCATCATATATTAGAAATAAAATAAGTACTATAAAAAATGATATGTTAACTAGTTATGAAATAGATAAATTATTTAATACACCACCAGATCAAATAGCAGTTAATGTTTATTATAAATATCAAGATATCTTAAAGAAAAATAATTCAGTAGATTTTGATGATTTATTATTATTACCAGTACAACTATTTACTGAACATAAAGATGTATTAGAATCATATCAAGATAAATATAAATATATCTTAATAGATGAGTATCAGGATACAAATGAAGTACAATATAAATTATCAAAATTATTAGCAAAAAAATATCAAAACATCTTTGTAGTAGGTGATCCTGACCAGTCTATATATATGTTTAGAGGAGCTAATTTTAGAAATATTCTAAATTTTGAAAAAGACTATAAAAAAGCTAAAGTAATACCTTTAGAAGAAAACTATAGATCCACTAATTCTATATTAGAAACAGCTAACTCTGTAATTAAAAATAATGTAGAAAGAAAAGAAAAAACATTATGGAGTAATAAAGGTGAAGGATGTAAAATAAAATATCTAAGAGCATATGATGATAAACATGAAATCCAATTAGTAATCGATGAAATTAAAAAACTTATTAATGAAGGAATAGATAAAAAAGAAATAAGTGTTCTATATCGTACTAATGCTCAATCAAGACTAGTAGAAGAAATGTTTATGAAGAATAATATTCCTTACAGAGTGGTAGGAAGTTATTACTTCTATTCTAGAAAAGAAATAAAAGACTTAATGTGTTATTTAAGATTAATACTTAATAATAATGATGAAATATCTCTTAGAAGAGTTATTAACGTACCAAAAAGAGGTATTGGAGAAGCAACTATATCTAGATTAGAACAAGAAGCTAAAGAAAATAATATATCTATGTTTGAAGCTATCTCTAAAGGTAAAGAATTACAATTCAAAGAATTAATATTAGAATTAACTAAAGATAGTAAAGATTTATCTCTAACAGAATTAGTAGAAGATGTTCTAGATAAAACAGGTATGCGTAGAGAATATGAATCAGAAGATAATTTAGAAAATGAATTAAGATTAGATAACTTAGAAGAATTTAAATCTATATCAGTAGCTTTCGAAGAAAGAACAGGATCTGTATCCCTAGAAGATTTCTTAACAGAAATAAGCTTAATAGCTGATATGTCTGATCATAGAGAAGAAACAGATTCTGTAACACTGATGACAGTACATAGTGCCAAAGGCCTAGAATTTAATACAGTCTTCTTGATAGGAATGGAAGACGGAATCTTCCCTCATCAAAATTCATTCTTAGATCCGGGAGGACTTGAAGAAGAACGTCGTTTATGTTATGTTGGAATTACTAGAGCTAAAGAAAGATTATATATATCTAATGCCAAAAGAAGAACACTATATGGTAGAGAAGTAATAAATCCAGTAAGTAGATTTATTAAAGAAATGAACCCAGAATTCTTAGAAATAGAGAATGAAAAAATGCAACCAGAAGAAAAAATTAATAAAAAAGATTTATATAATCATAATCTTGATGTAGAATTTAAATCAGGAGATGTAATAATGCATCTAATATATGGTAGAGGTGTTATTGTATCAGTAGAAGGAGACTACATAACAGTAGCTTTCTCAAAGAATTATGGCATTAAAAAATTAATCAAAAATCATAAAAATATTAAAAAGATGTAGAAAGAAGGAGTTTTATGCAATTATTAATTATGGCTGCCGGAATGGGTAGTAGATTTGGAGGACTTAAACAAGTAGAACCAATGGGTCCTAATGGAGAATTCTTAATAGATTATTCTATTTATGATGCTATTAAAGAAGGATTTTCTAAAGTAGTATTTATTATTAAGGAAGAAAACTATGATATTTTTAAAGATACTATAGGTAAAAGAGTAGAATCTAAAATACCAGTAGAATATGTATTCCAAAAAATAGATAATGTACCTGACTTTGTTAAAGTACCAGAAGATAGAGTTAAACCATGGGGAACAGCACATGCTATCTATTGTGCAAAAGACGCTATAGATGAACCATTTGTAGTAATTAATGCAGATGATTTCTATGGAAGAAATGCGTTCCACACTGCTGCTGATTTTATAAGACAAACTAAAGGAGAAGAATATGCTACAGTAGGTTATGAAGCAATAAAGACTATGACTGAAAATGGATCAGTTAAAAGAGGAGTACTTGAAACTGATATAAGTGGTAACCTACTATCTATTAAAGAAAGTTCATTAATAGAAAAAGATGGAAAAATAGTATGTACTCCTCTAAATGGCGATAAAGAATTCAAAATAGCTAGAGATGCACTAGTATCAATGAATATGCTAGTATTTGATCCATCTTTATTTAAGTATCTAGAAGAAAAAATGAATATTTTCTTTAAAGAGAATGAAAATGATTTATCTAAATGTGAATTCTTAATACCAGATATATTAGATTCAGCAAATAAAGAAAACTTTGCTAAAGTTAAAGTATTACATACAGCAGCTGTATGGTATGGAGTAACTTATAAAGAAGATACAGATAAAGTTAAACAATCTCTACTTGAGTTAGTAGAAAAAGGAGTATATCCTAACGATCTATGGAGGTAACTTATGGATCCAAAAACTAGAATAGATGAATTAATAAAAATAATTAATCAAGCTAGTTATGAATATTATGTAAATGATAATCCTACACTTAGTGATCAAGAGTATGATGATTATTATTTAGAATTAAGAAAATTAGAAGAAAAATATCCAGAACTAGTAAGAGATGATTCACCAACTCATCGAGTAGGTGGAGAATCTCTAGACAAGTTCGAAAAAGTATCTCATGAAAAACCTATGTTATCATTTGATGATATCTTTAATGAAGATGAGATAATCGAATTTGATGAAAGAATAAAAAAGACTATTGATAATCCAACTTATACTTTAGAACCAAAAATGGATGGTCTATCTGGTTCTTTAATCTATAAGAATGGAGTATTAGTAAGAGCAGCCACCCGTGGTGACGGGGTAACTGGTGAGGATATTACCATAAATGTTAAAACTATTAAAACAGTACCACTACGTTTAAAAAAAGATATAGATATCGAAGTACGTGGTGAAATATACATGAGTAAAGCAGCATTCGAAAAGAATAATAAAGAGCGTGAAGAAAAAGGTTTACAATTGTTTGCCAATCCACGTAATGCTGCTGCTGGAAGTGTACGTCAATTAGACAGTAAAATAACTTCGCAAAGAGGATTAGATTTCTTAGCATATAACATACCTAATCCAGAAAACTATGGCGTAGAAACCCAAAGTGAATCCATTAAATTCTTAAATGATTTAGGTTTTAAAACGAACATTAATTTAAATGGCTTTGCCCATAATCCAAAAGAAATATGGGATTATATAACTGATTTACATACTAAAAGACCTGACTTACCATTTCCAATAGATGGTGTAGTTCTTAAAGTAGATAGTTTAAAAGATGAAGCACTTCTTGGTACAACATCACGTGTACCAAGATGGGGAATTGCATACAAATTCCCCGCAGAAGAAGTATTAACTACTTTATTAGATATTAAATTTACCGTAGGTAGAACAGGTAAAATAACACCTAATGCGTGTTTTTCACCTGTACACGTTGATGGATCTTTAGTATCTAAAGCAACATTACATAATGAAGATTATTGCCTAGCTAAAGATATTAGAATAAATGATGTAATAGTTATACATAAAGCAGGAGATGTAATCCCTGAAGTAGTAGAAGTAAAACTAGATAGAAGACCAGCGAATACTATACCATTTAAAATGATAGAAGATTGCCCTATATGTGGAACTAAATTAATTAGAAAACCAAACCAAGCGGACTATTATTGCCCTAATAATAATTGTCCTGCAAGAGGCATAGAGTCACTTATCCACTTTGCATCTAGAGATGCAATGAATATAGATGGTTTAGGAGACGAAATAATAGAGGACTTCTATAATGAAGGATTAATTAAAAATATAATAGATTTCTATCATTTGAAAGAACATGAAGAAGAAATAATTACCAAAGAAGGATTTGGTCATAAGAGTTTCAATAACATGATAGAAGCCGTTGAAAATACAAAACATAACTCCCTAGAAAGACTACTTAATGGATTAGGAATAAGTGGTATAGGAGCTAAAACGGCAAAACTGTTAGCAAAAAAATTCAATGACATAGATAATATTATGAATGCTTCATTAGAAGATTTAACTAATATTAAAGATATAGGAGCTATCTTAGCAAATAATATATATGAATTCTTTAATAATGAAGAAAACATACAATTAATAAGAAAATTACAAGATCTTGGAGTTAATACTGAATATAAAGGAGAACAAACTTTAAATAATGATTTAATATCTAATAAGAAGTTTGTTATAACAGGTACTATCAGTTTTATGACAAGAGATGAAATAAGAGAACTTCTAGAAAAATATGATGGTATATCTTCTGAATCAGTATCATCTAAAACTGATGTAGTGATAGTAGGAGACTCTCCAGGAAGTAAGTATGATAAGGCTGTAAAATTAGGAATAGAAATCTGGAATGAAGAAAAATTAAAAGAAGTAATAGATTCTTTATAATATAAAAATGCACATAGTGCATTTTTTATGTGTGTTTATACAAGCCTTAAACAATTGCACTTGCTAGTAATATGTAGTATAATTTAATTACTCAAAAGAGGTGCAAAAAAGAATGAAAAAGATTAAAAGGTTTTATAAAGAACATCGAGTTTTTACAATTCTTATGGCAGTAGCTATTGTATGTACAATAATAATAGCTACAGTATTAATTCAATGTTTTTATGTTGGCAATGATACTTCTAAATATGGAAATCGTCTTGATGGTATTGAAACAGTTGCATTAGAAGAAGACCAATTAAATAACATAGAAGGTAAAATAATAGAAAATGAATTAGTTAAATCTGCTAAACTAATGGTTACTGGAAAAATTATATATATAACAATTAATTTCGAACCAACAGTTGATTTAGTACAAGCAGAAAGTGTAGCTCAAAAATCTTTAGAATTATTTGAAGAAGACAAATTAAGTTTCTATGATTTTCAATTTACATTAAAAAATGCAGGAACAGAATCTAGTGCTGGATTCTTAATATCTGGTGCCAGGAATAAAAATGGCCATGGTTTAATATGGAATAATAATAACCCTGTAACTTCTAAAGAAGAAGCTAAAGAGAGTTGATCAAAATGAAAAATAAAAAAATAAAGAAAAAGACTATTATAATCATAGTAGCAGTAATCTTATTACTTGTAGCTACCGGATTATTAACATATAAACTACTAAAATCTGAAAATAGATTATCAGTAGAAGAAAAAGAATGGATAACAGAAAATGTTAATAAAGTACAAAATGTATATGTCTTAAATAATATAGATGTTTTTGGTAAAAATGGTACAGGAGTATTCTATGACTTCTTAAGTGATCTATCTAAAGAACATAATATTAATTTTAACAAAATAACTTATAATGATGGAGAAGAAGCTCCTACTAAATCATTTAAATTAGTATATAGCTTAGATGATAATGATGTATTAATAGCTAAAGAACATTATGTAGTAGTAAGTAAAACAAAACAAAATTATAGTTCTTTATCTCAATTATCTAATAAAAAAATAGGTATATTAACACAAGATGAAAAAATATTAACTAAATTCTTAAATGATGTTAGTACTAGTATTATAACTACTTATGAATCACAAACAGATTTATTTACAGCTTTAGATGAAGAATCAGATATAGAATTAGTAGTAGTACCATTAGAAGAAAATTTAACAGCTATATTATCTTCTAACTATTATATTGATTATCATATTAGTGATTTAAATAAATACTTAATATTTGATCCAGAAGATAATGATATGTTATCTTCCATAATTAAGAAATATTTCTTAACATGGAAAGAAAAAAATTATAGTAAATCATATAATAAAAATGAACTAAACACCTTTGCTAGTGCTTTATCTATATCTAATAAAGATTTAGATAGTATTCAATCTAATGTATATAAGTATGGTTTTGTTAACACATCACCATATGAAGTACTAACAGGAGGTAAATACGGTGGAATAGTAAGTGAATATTTATCTAGATTCCAAGAATTTAGTGGAATCGAATTTACCTCCACACGTTATAAAAACTTTAATAAATTTACTGAAGCAATAGCTAATAATAAAATAGATTTATTCTTTAATTATTATAATCTAGATACAGATTACCAAAAAATAGATTCTATTATGAATATTTCTTTCGTAGTAATAGCACCTAAAGATAGTGATATAGTACTTAATTCTGTATCATCTCTAAATGGTAAAACTGTATATGTATTAAAGAATAGTATTCTAGAAAAATATCTATCTTCAATAGGTGGAATTAAAGTTAAAACATATAATTCAGAAGATACATTAAAGAAAATAACTAAAGAAAAAGAATTAATTTTTATAGATAAAGAAATATTTACATATTATAGTGAATCATCTTTAAATGATTATAATATTAGATATACAAATACTTTATCTAATACATATAATTTCTATACTAAAGATAATACAACATTTAATTTATTATTTAGTAAATATATTCAAACACTAGATCCAGAAGAAATAAGATTAACTGGTACTTATAATTATTATTTAACAGTTAATTCTGGAACTACATTAGGTAGAATAGCAAGATATACTTTAATATTTATCTTAATATTATTACTATCTATATTTATTGGATATCGTTCTACTAAGAAAGTTAAGATAGCTAAACGTATTAAAAAAGAAGATAAGATGAAATATATAGATCAATTAACTTCATTAAAGAATAGAAATTACTTAAATGAAAATATATCTAAGTGGAATAAGAATACTATCTATCCACAAGCTACTATCATGATAGATTTAAATAGTATTCATAAGATTAATGACACACTAGGATATGAGCAAGGCGATAATCAAATTAAAGCCGCAGCGAATATCCTAATAAAGACACAATTAGATAATACTGACATAATGAGAACAGATGGTAATGAATATTTAATCTATATGGTTGGATATCAGGAAAAACAAGTAGTAAGTTATATAAGAAAATTATATAAAGAATTTAAAAATCTTCCATATGAACATGGAGCTGCTATTGGATATAGTATGATTACTAATGATGTAAAAACAATAGAAGACTCTATCAATGAAGCAGCAGAAGACATGCGTAATAAAAAGGAAGAAAATGAAGAGGAATAAAATGAAAAAGAAAAAGCATAGAGGAAAGACTCTCTTTAAGAGATTCTGGGACTCATTCTGGCGTCCCGAAATGTTAGTACTTCCTGGACAGCTTGCTTTTTTCCTATTTCTATCTTTAGTACCAACAATAACATTAATAAGTTATATATGTTCTTATTTAAGAATATCTAACGATGTAATAACATCAATATTACAAAAAGTATTAAGCGAAGATATATCTTCACTATTAACACCAATTATTACCTCTACTAAGATAACTCCTGCATTCTTTATTACATTAGGTTCAGGATACTTTATCGCTTCCAATGGTATGGTATCAATAATAGTATCAGCAAACTCTATCTATGGAATAGATGATTCAGGTTTCTTTAGAAGAAGATTAAAAGGTATACTAATGGAATTAATAGTAGTATTACTAATTCTATTTATCGTAATATTCCCATTACTAGGTGATGAAATAATTAAATTATTAGAATTTATGAAATTTAATAATTCTATCTCATCGGGAATTACTACAGTAATAACAAAAGTAAGTGGACCAATAGCATGGTTAATTATATTTATAACAATAGTAGTATTATATAAGATATCTCCAGATAAAAAGATACCATGGCATAGTACTTTAGGAGGAGCTATCTTTACTACATTATCATGGTTTGGAATAACATATTGTTATGCATATTATATTAAATATTATGCAAATTATTCTGTATTTTATGGAACACTAGCTAATATAGTAATCTTACTAATCTGGCTATGGTTACTATCATATGCTTTTGTTATAGGTATGGCAATGAATTATCATGAAGAATTAGAAAAAACAGGAGTAATAGATGTATTATCTGAAATAGAAGAAGAAATAAAAGATGCAATAATACCTAATCTAGATAAAGATGATACTCCTGAAGAAAGTAAAGAACAAGATAATAACAATAAAGGGTCATAAAGACCCTTTTCTTATGTTATAATTTAATTAGCAAACCATATATTATTCATACTATAATAGAAAGAAGGAAAGATAAAGATGAATAATAGTTATGAAGATTATCTAACAGTTACAAATGATGGACTTGATACTGATGCTAATAATATAGAAGCGAATTGTATTACTTAACATAATAGTAGGTAACATATGAAAACTAAAAAAGATTTAAAAAAAATAAAAAAAGCATTATTTATTGCTTTTATCATAATTATATTTGATTCAACATATCGTCGAGTTTTCGGGTATAATTCTTTAGAACAAAGTATACCATTTTATTCTAGAAAAGGAGATAAATATTATTTGAAAGATGCCAACTATTATTATATATCGAAAAACAGCTACATTTATATAAGAAGAGAGAAAAATAATAGATTTTACTTTGTTTCAGACGTTGGTTTAACAAATATGTTAGAAAATGAGAAAGAGTATAAATTATATTTAAACAAAACAAAAACTAATCATTACTATCTAATTATAGTAGCAGATAGCAATAGAGAAGATAACATTGTTGCAATTGATGATGTAGTAATAAATCCGTTGAAAAATATTAAGGACGATAGAGAATCTAATTATATTTTTGGTTACATAGATAATGATGATAAAACTGAATATAAAATAACAATTAACGACAAAGAATATAAAGTGACAAATTATCAAGAAAAAATTAAACAATCTAGAAATAAATAATTAAAAAAAATGATAAAAGATGCAAAAATACCTAATCTAGATAAAGATGATACTCCTGAAGAAAGTAAAGAACAAGATAATAACAATAAAGGGTCATAAGACCCTTTTCTTATGTTATAATATATCTTGGTGATTTAAATGGAACAAGTAATTAATTATTTAGTAGAAACACTAAATTTAAAAGCAGAACAAATTAATATTGTATTAACAATGCTTAGTGAAGGAGCAACAATACCATTTATAGCTCGTTATAGAAAAGATGCTACAGGTAATCTAAATGAAGATCAAATACGTGCTATAGAAGAACAATATAGTTATCAATTAAATCTTAAAGAGAGAAAAGAAGATGTAATAAGATTAATAGATGAAAAAGGTTTACTTACTCCTGAACTAACAGAAGCTATTAATAAATGTACTAAATTAGTAGAAGTAGAAGATCTATATAGACCTTTCAAAGAAAAGAAAAAAACTAAAGCTTCTGATGCCATTAATAATGGATTAGAACCATTAGCAAAAATGATTATGTCATTCCCAACATCAGGTTCACCTGAAGAACTTGCTAAGAAATTTATTAATGATAAAGTTCCAGATACTTCTAAAGCTCTAGAAGGAGCTGGTTATATAATAGCAGAATGGATTAGTGATAATGCATCATATAGAAAATGGATTAGAACTAACGTCTTTATTAATGGAACTATTACTTCTAAATTAAAGAAAAATGCTGTAGATGAAAAGAAAACATATGAAATGTATTATGATTTTACAGATAGAGTAAGATATATTAAACATTATCGTGTATTAGCACTTAATAGAGGAGAAGATGAAAAAATCTTAACAGTATCTATAGATATGAATGAAGATGAAATAACATCATACTTAGAATCTAAATTAATAAAGAATAAAGATTCATATGTAGTCCCTCTAGTTAAAGATAGTATTAAAGATTCATTAAAAAGACTAATACTTCCTTCTATAGAAAGAGAAATAAGATCAGAACTAACTGAAAAAGCAGAAAAACAAGCTATAGAAACATTTGGTACTAATCTAGAACATTTATTATTAACAAGACCTCTAAAAGGAATGACAGTACTAGGTTTTGATCCAGGATATGTTAATGGTTGTAAATTAGCAGTAGTAGATCCTAATGGTACATATCTAGATTCTACAGTAATAAAACCATTTATTAATACTACTAAACAAGACGAATATATAAAAGCTTCTAAGTTAATTGTAAAAAACTTAATAGAAAAATATAAAGTAGATATTATTTCTATAGGTAATGGAACAGCATCTAGAGAATCAGAGAAATTCTGTGCTGAATTAATTAATGAATATAAATTACCATGTAAATATACAATAACATCAGAAGCAGGAGCATCTATTTATAGTGCTTCTAAATTAGCAATTGAAGAATTTCCTGACTTGGCTGTAGAAAAAAGAAGTGCAGTCTCTATAGGTAGAAGAATTCAAGACCCTCTATCAGAATTAGTTAAAATAGATCCTAAATCTATAGGAGTAGGAGAATATCAATATGATGTTAATCAAAAAGAACTAGCTAGTGCTTTAGATTTTACTACTACTAAAGTAGTTAATGAAGTAGGTGTAAATATTAATACTGCATCTAAAAGTATTTTAAAATATGTATCAGGATTAACTAAATCAGTAATAGAAAATATCTATAATTATAAAGAAAAGAAAAAAATAACTAGTAGAGAAGAAATTAAAAAGATTAAAGGTATGTCAGATAAGATATATGAACAATCTATAGGATTCTTAAGAATACCAGATGGTACTAATCCACTAGATAAGACAGGAGTCCATCCAGAAAGTTATGAATTAACAAATAATCTACTTAAGTATTTAAATCTAAATATTAAAGATATCAATACTCCAGAATTTAAAGAGACATTATCTAAACAAAATGTTACTAATTTGGCTAAAGAACTAAATAGTGAATATTACACTATAGAGGATATTATTAAAGAATTATCTCATCCAGGATTAGATCCTCGTGATACATTAGATGCTCCAGTATTAAAAAGTGATATCTTACATATTGAAGATTTAAAAGTTGGCATGGAACTTCAAGGTACAGTAAGAAATGTAGCATCATTCGGTGCATTCGTAGATATAGGACTTCATGATGATGGTTTAATACATATCTCTAAGATGAGTAAATCATTTGTTAAAAACCCTAATGATATACTTCATGTAGGTGATATTATCACCTGTTATGTTGATGATATAGACCTAGAAAAACAAAAAGTTCAATTATCATTATTAAAGAACTAATTATAGTTCTTTTTTTTATATAAAAATGATATAATAACAAGAGAAAAAGAGGGAATAATTATGTTCAAAAGGAAGAAAAAAACTCCTGCAGAAAAGAAAGATTTTAAAGGAATAAGTTCCTTATTTTATATAGCATTTACTATATTCTATTTAGATATATTAACTAAGATTTCTATAGTAGGAAATATTTTTAATATGGGTCTATTATATAGTTTTTTATTTAATGTACCAATAATATTAATAATATACTTATTATCTAAAACTTTAGGACCTAAAACTAATAAAATATTCTTATTTATATGGATAGGTTTATTTACAGTTTATTATGAAGCACAATTTATTCATCATTCTTTATTCTCAACACCATTATCAGTACATGAATTTGGCCTAGCTAATCAAGCATTAGATTTTATAGATATCTTAAAGAATGCAATATTAAAACATTTACCTATGTTTATAAGTTTATTAGTACCATTTATCCTTCTAATAGCATTACATAGATTCTTAAATACTAATAGATTATCTATTAAAAGATATGGGGTAGTAGTATTAATAATTATAATAACATATGCTGCATCATTATTAAGTTTACTTCCTGGAAAGAATAAAAATAATTCCCCATACAAGTTATACTATAACACTGATAATCCTATAGGAATTATTAATGAATTTGGAGTATTTACTTATGGAAAAGTAGATTTAAAAAGAGCAATATTTGGTTTTAAACAAGAATTAATAGCAGATCAACCATTAATATTAAATGATAATTCTCCAGAAAATATTGAATATGGAGATAATATAATGAATATAGATTTTGCAGCAAAAGCATCTACTAATAGAGATATTCAAACATTAAATGATTATTTCTCAACAGCAATTCCTACTAATCAAAATAGATATACAGGAATGTTTAAAGGTAAGAATTTAATATTTATCCTAGCAGAAGGATTTAATGAAATAGCTGTTGATGCTAATAGAACACCAACATTATATAGATTAGTTCATTCAGGATTTGATTTTAAAAACTTTTATTCTCCAGTATACTTAAGTACTACTGGAGGAGAATTCCAAGCAACTACAGGATTAATCCCTACATCTTATACTTTAAATCTATGGAAAGGTGATCAACCTACTATCTATTTTGCGCTTGGACATGCTCTTGATAGATTAGGATATAGAGCTCAAAGTTATCATAACTGGACATATTCTTACTATGCTAGACAAAAAACAATGCCTACATTAGGATTTAGCAATTATATGGGATGTGGAAATGGTCTAGAAGATTTATTATATCCAGATCATAATTATCCATCTGTATATAAATGTAAATGGTTAGAATACGATAGTGATATGGCTAGAGTAACAACACCAAAATATTTAGGACAAGAAGGAAATTTTGTAACATATTATGTTACAGTTAGTGGACACTCTCCATATACATTAGGAAGTAACGTATCAAGAAGTTATTGGCAAGCATTTACAAATACAGATTATGACTTAGAAATAAAAAATTATCTAGCATCTCAAATGGAATTAGATAAATTTGTTCAACAATTAATAGATGATTTAACTGCATCAGGAGAATTAGATAATACAGTAATAGCATTAGTTGGAGATCATAATCCATATGATATATCTCTAGATAAAATTAATTCAGTATCTACATATCAAAGAGATGAAGTAGTAGAAAGAAATCATAGTAACTTTATTCTATGGAATAGTGCTATGGAAGAACCAATAGTAGTAGATAAAGTAGGAAGTCAAATAGATGTATTACCTACATTATTAAATCTATTTGGTGTAGAATATGATTCAAGACTTATAGTAGGAAAAGATATTCTAAGTAATTATGAAGGAATAGCAATCTTCTCTAATTATAGTTGGGTATCTGATTATGGAACATATTTTGCTAGTGGTAAAAGATTTGTTCCTAAAGAAGGAAAAGAACTACCTATGGATCAAAAAGAATACATAGATAGAATTAATAATAGAGTATCTAACTCATTTACTATGAGCAACTTAATAATAGCTACAGATTACTATTCATATATATTTAATTAATAAAGGAGTGATAATATGTGCGGTATAGCCGGTTATATAAATTACACTAACAAACCCAATAAAAAAATATTAAAATCTATGACTGACAGAATAGCACATAGAGGTCCAGATGCCGAAGGCTTCTACCTCGATAATATCGCAGCATTAGGACATAGAAGATTATCTATAATAGATTTATCTACAGGTAATCAACCTATGTATAGTAATGATAAAAAAATAGTAATAGTATTTAATGGAGAAATATATAACTATCTAGAATTAAAAAAAGAATTAGAAAAAAAATATAAATTTAGTACAACATCAGATACAGAAGTATTAATTTACGGATATAGGGAATGGGGCCATTCCCTAACATCTAAATTAAGAGGTATGTATGCCTTTGCTCTATGGGACATAGACAAAGGTGAATTATATTGTGCTAGAGACACCTGGGGTATTAAACCATTCTATTATTATGAAAATAATAATACATTCATGTTTGCTTCTGAAATAAAGGCATTTCTAGATCACCCCGACTTTGTTAAAGAATTTAATGATACAATATTATCAGCATATCTATGTTTTAACTCAGTACCTACTAATGAAACTTTCTTCAAAGGAGTAAAACGACTTGAACCAGGTTATCAATTAATTCTAAATAAAGAAGGATTAAAAATAGAAAAATATTTTGAATTAGAATTTAAAGAAACAGATAATAACCTGGAAGATATAGCAGAAGATATTAATAAAGCAATGATAGATTCAGTTAAACATCATGAAATAGCTGATGTTGAAGTAGGATCATTCCTATCTAGTGGTATAGATTCATCTTACTTAGTATCTATCTCTAAACCAAATCATACATATACAGTAGGATATGATAATCCTAAATATGATGAAATATCTTATGCTAAAGATTTAACTAAAAAATTAGGTATTAAAAATACTTCTAAAAAGATAAACAAAGAAGAATATATAAAAGCATTCCCTAAAATAATGTATCATATGGATGAACCATTAGCAGATCCTTCTGCTATAGCATTATACTTTGTTGCAGAAATAGCATCTAAAGATGTTAAAGTTGTAATGTCAGGAGAAGGAGCTGATGAACTGTTCGGAGGTTATAACTCTTACCAAGAAGAAATAACCCAAAAATGGTATATGAAAATTCCTTATCCATTAAGAAATTTAGCATCCAAAGCCGCAGGACTAATTCCTGATGCACGTGGTTTGAACTTTATCTGGAGAAGAGGACAAAAACTAGAAGATTATCATATCGGTTTAGGTAGAGTATTCAGAGATAAAGAAGCAATGAATATAATTAAACCTACAAATCAAATTCATACAAGAGATATTGTTAAACCATTCTATGATGAATATAAAAATAATTCTACAATGGTTCAAAGACAAGTAATAGACTATTATTTCTGGTTAGTAAGAGACTTCTTACATGCCGTAGATAGAAATACTATGATGTTTGGTCTTGAAGCAAGAACACCATTCTTAGATAAAGAAGTATATGAAGTAGCAAGAAAAATGCCTACATATGCTAAGATAAATACAGAAACAACAAAACCAGCTCTAAGAATGGCTGCTCAAAAAGTAATACCTAATGAATCTTATAAGAAAAAGAAATTAGGTTTCCCAGTACCATTAAGAGAATGGATTAAAGAAGATGACCTATATCAAGATATTAAGAAGGAGTTCAACTCCGAAACTGCAGAAAAATATTTTAAAATAGATAAAATTAACAAACTATTAGAAGATCATCATAATAATAAAAAAGATAACTATAAAAAGATATGGACTATCTATACATTTATAGTTTGGTATAAGCAATTCTTTGCATAAAAGAATTGCTTTTTAATTTCACATAAATTTCACATACATTACATATTCCTTTCATAATAGAATAGTATTATTAAATCATGAAAGGAAGAGTGATAGAATATTTATATAGAAAGATAATAAAAATAAAATAATAATAATATTTAAAATATAGTTAACCGAAATTCATGTCTTATATATAAATAAATAGATATTAAATAACGTCTCGAGCGACCTGTAGCTCATATATTGTTTTAAATATCTAAAGGGAAGTATTATTACTTCCCTTATTTTTGTTTAAAAAAAGAGAAGTATAACTTCTCCTATTTAGTACCATAAATTCTATCTCCAGCATCTCCTAATCCTGGAACAATATATTTATTACTATTTAATTTCTTATCTATATGAGCAGTATATATCTTTACATCAGGATGCTCTCTATTAACTCTTTCTAATCCTTCAGGAGCAGATATAATACATAAGAATTTAATCTTTTTAACTCCTTTATTCTTTAATAGTTCTATAGCATCACATGCAGAACCACCTGTAGCAAGCATTGGATCTACTAGTATTACTTCACGTTTTTCTATATCTTTAGGAACTTTAAAGAAGTAATTAACTGGTTCAAAAGTTTTTTCATCTCTATACATACCAATATGACCTATCTTAGCATTAGGTATTATATTAATAATACCATCTAACATACCCATACCAGCACGAAGAATAGGTACGAATGCATATTTATCTTCATTCAATCTACCAGTTTTCATTTTAGTTATAGGAGTTTCTATTTCTATTTTTTCCAGTTTAATATCTCTCATAGCTTCATAACAAAGTACTCTAGATATTTCTTTAACTAACTCTCTAAATTCTTTAGTACCAGTATTTTTATCTCTTAATATAGATAATTTATGTTCTATTAAAGGATGATTTAATTCAAAAACATTTTCCATTATTTAGCCTTCTTATCTTTCAAAATCTCTTTTTTTATTTCTTCTAATAATTCTTCTTTTAATTCAATAGTTAATTCTGATTTAATAGATTCTTTTAATTCCTCTCTAACAGATTCATTATTTACTATTTCAACTAATTCTTCATCTTCTTCATCAGGTATTATTAAATTAAGAATAATACCAACTAAAGCAGCTAAACTCATACCAGAAATAGATACTGATACGCCATTACCTGTTGCGATGCTAAATGCAGCACCACCTAAACCTAGAACTAACATAGCAGATGCTATAATTATATTTTTATTTTTAGTAAAATCAGTTTTATTTTGGATTAATACTTTTAAACCATTTACTGAAATAAATCCATATAGTAGTAAACATACACCACCAAGTACAGGATTAGGTATAGTTTGTACTAGAGCAGTAAATTTACCTAAGAAACCTAAAATAATTGCAAATACAGCAGCTAGACCAATTACTCCTACTGAAGCATTCTTAGTCATACCAACAACAGATGTATTTTCACCATATGTTGTATTAGCAGGACCTCCTAGGAATCCTGCAAGTAATGTTGCAAGACCATCACCCATTAAAGTATTATCCAAACCTGGATCTTTTAATAAATCTCTATCAATAATTGTACTTAAAGCTTTGTGATCTCCAATATGTTCAGCCATAGTTACTAAGGCAATAGGTGCCATAGTTAAAGCTATCCAAAATTTTGGAGTATAATCTTTCCATGGAATTTGGAATGCAGGCATACTAAACCATGAAGCATCTCCGATTGCGCTAAAGCTTACTAAACCTAAAGCACAAGCAGATAAGTAACCAATAACAATACCACATAAGAAAGGTATTATTTTAAAGAAACCTTTAGCTCTTGTCATAACAAATACAGTAGACAAGAATGTAATTAAAGCAACAACTGGTGCTTTCCAAGAAATACCAGCAACATCTGCACTAGTATCAAAAATATTTCCAACTGCAGAACTTGCTAGACCTAATCCAATAATCATAATCATTGGACCAATAACAATAGGTGGTAATAGTTTATCAATCCATGCTTTACCAGCAAATCTTATAATAACAGATACTATAAAATAGATAATACCTACTACCATAATACCTGTCATAGCTCCACCAGGACCTCCTGCTATATAAGCAGCAGTAACTGGTGCTATAAAAGCAAAAGAACTACCTAAGAAAACAGGTGATTTAGCTCTAGTACTTATAATATAAATAATAGTACCTAAACCAGCAGTTACTAATGCAACAGCTATAGATAATGCTTCTCCTTCCACTCCAGCGGCAGCAACTCCTGCATTAACCAAAATAGGAACTAATACAGTTGCTCCAAACATTGCAAAAACATGTTGTAATGCTAGTATTATACTTTTACCAGCAGGTGGCATTTCATTAACATCATATGCCAATTTCTTTGTTTTCATTCAATCTCTCCTTCCTAGGATATGGCTCAAAAAAAAGAGTTAATTCAATTAATGAATTAACTCTAAAAAACAAATACAATAGAAACTGAAGAAATATCACCATCAGTAATAAAATCCATTACTAAGTTGTGCATACTTCTCAATTCCATAATCCCACACCCTTATAAAAATAATAATTTAATTTAATTAAAAAATCAACTATAAATTTTTTGTGGAATTAAATATTAATTGTGGAATTACATTTCTACTATTATAATAAAAGTATAATATTATATATATAGAGGTGAAATTTATGATTAATATTAAAATAGATTCAAGAAAAATAAATAAAGGAGATATATTTGTTGCTTTACCAGGTTCTACAGTAGATGGTCATGACTTTGTTAGTAAAGCTTATGAATCAGGTGCTATTAAAGCTATAGTAGAACATGAAGTAGATTGTCCAATAGAACAAGAAGTTGTATCAGACACTAACAAGTGGCTGACTGAGTATATAAGTAATACCTACAGTAATGAAATAAATACTATGAATATATTAGGTGTTACAGGTACTAATGGTAAAACTACTACAGCATATTTAACTTATCAAATATTAAATAAATTAAATTCTAAAACAGCCTATATCGGGACAATAGGTTTCTATCTTCCCGATAAAGAAGTGTTAGAACTTCCTAATACAACACCTAATATATTAGATTTATATGAATTATTATTATCTGCGAAAGCAGAAGGCTGTAAAAATGTAATTATGGAAGTATCTTCTCATGCCTTAGATATGAAAAGAGTAGAAGGAATTAGTTTTAAAGTAGCAGCCTTCACTAATTTAACTCAAGATCATTTAGATTATCATAAAACTATGGATAACTATTTAAAAGCTAAACAATTAATTCTTAAACAGTTAACCGGTCCTATGTTAATTAATAATGATGATCCTACTAGTACTAAATGGACATCTATATATAAGAATTCTCTAACTTATGGTATGACCGGTAAAGATTATAAGATAGAAAACTATCATGATACAGAAAAAGGAACATATATTAAATTTAAGCATGATAAAGAATATGAAATAGAAACTAATTTAAGATCAACATTTAATGTTTATAACTATATAACTTCTTTATCTATTATTAATCAATTAGGTTTCTCTGTAGAAGATATATTAAAAGTAACCAAAGATATATATCCACCTAAAGGAAGATGTGAACAAATTAAAGTAGGTAATGCAGAAGCAGTAGTAGATTATGCTCATACTCCAGATGCAGTAGAAAAGATAGTAGATGCCTTTACAGAAAATAAAAAAGGAAGAGTAATAACACTTGTAGGTTGTGGAGGAGATAGAGATCCTAAAAAGAGACCTATCATGGGACATATAGCTACAGAGAAGAGTGATTATGTAATACTTACTAGTGATAATCCTCGTACAGAAGATCCCCAAGCAATTATGGATGATATCTTAAAAGGAGTAGAAAAAGATAATTATGAAGTAGAACTAGATAGAGTAAAAGCAATACATAAAGGATTAACTCTACTAAAAGATAATGATGTCTTATTAATATTAGGTAAAGGACATGAAGATTATCAAATAATAGGTCATGAAAAACATCATTTAGATGATGCAGAAGAAGTAAGAAAATATATTGAAGAAACTAAAAAAGGAGAATAACATTCTCCTTTTTATATGTATAAAAAAATACCTCTATAGGGGGCTTCTTCATAATTATATCATTTTTTTATTAAATCAAGTAAGAACTGACAGAAGGCTGTTAGCTCTTTTTTTATAAAAAAAGTTTGCATTTTATTAATTTTATGCTATAATTTTAATTGTCTACTGATGCGGATGTAGTTTAATGGTAGAGCTTCAGCCTTCCAAGCTGATAACGTGGGTTCGATTCCCATCATCCGCTCCATTTGAATTTAACTAGTCAATTGACTAGTTTTTTTGTGCTTAAATATCTCGTAAAATAGTAATCTTACGATATTCTTAATTTACACATTTAACAACACAAATCACTAAAAATTGCAATAATTGCAATATGAGAATAAATTAGATATAATTTAGATAGAATAGATAAAGAATCGTAGATGTAAAGTATGAAGAAATTTATATTACCAATTTTATTATTTATAATATTTATGCCTTTTGTTGTAGAGGCTGGAGAAATAAACAATATTAAAGAATTTGAACAAACAGAAAAAAGTATTAATATTGTCCTAGATAAAGAACAAAACTTAATAAGAGTTGGATATTGTGATAAATTCAATTGTTTAATTAAATCTGATAAAGATAATAATATATTATGGAAAAAAACTTATGATAATTTATATTCTGGAATATATGGATTAACTTTAGATGATAATGACAATATATATGTTTCTATTATAAAGAAAGAACCTATTACAAGAATTGAAGATTTAGCTGTTAATGGTGAAACTTATAATTTTTATCTCATAAAGTATGATAAAAATGGTAATTTGTTATTTGAAAAAAAAATAGAAAAAAATAATGAAATAATAAAGAAGTATATCATTAACGATTTACAATATATCGATGGTTATATTTATGCAAGTGGAACGGAATATGTCGATGTTCACTTTAAAGAGTTTAAAACATATAATGAGGATGATCCAGTTACTTATGTAAAATATGCGTATTATGATTGTAATGCTATTGATGTATTGATGAAAATTGATAAAAATGGTAATCCTATTTGGGAAAGAAATTATGGTACCAAAAGGAGTGAAACAATAATCTATGTTGCAGAAGGCCGTGCAAGTGGAAATTTTTCTTATACTACTTTTGCAAGAAAAAATTATTTTGTTCGTGCAGATAGTGTAGGAAACATATATGTTTTAGCTGTCAAAATGAATAATTCACAATCTTCAACACCAGGAGAGATTATTTCAAAATATTCTGCTAATGGTGATTTGTTTTTTTCAAAAAATTTAAATAGTAGAATCTATACAACCGATTTTATTATTGATAATAATTATATTATTTTTGCTGGAAAAAAGTTTAAAGATTATAATCCTCCTAATCCTTTATTGTCTTATAATGAAAAAAAAGCATTACCTCTAGAAGAGCAAATTGCTTATGATAAAAAATACTATCAAGATTACAACCCATATATTTATTATTTAAATTTAAATGGAGAATTTGTAAAAGATATTATTTGGGAAAATTATGATAGAAGTTTATTTCATTCTATTATCAAAATAAATGAAGAATTTATTATGCAAATGTGTTCTTATAATGAATCTGAAAATCAGAATGAATGTTATGATATCATCCTATCAGATGATATGCAAAGTGTTTTCTTAAAAGGAAATACAAATCATATATCTTCTGGTGTGGATTTTCATAATGATTATACGTTAGAGGAAAATATAATTGATGAATCTAATAATGAATATTATATATTAGTCTCATCTAATGAAAAATATGCTACATTTAGTAGAATTATTATTTGTAATTATCAGATTAATTATGGGGATATTTTGATAAATAATAATGAAAAATTTGGAATATTAGAAATTGATGATGTTGAACATATAAAAGAGAGTACTTTGAAATTATTTACTATTGATGCTAAATATGGTTATCGATTATCTACAATTGAAATAAAGGAAGCAAACAATAATATAGTTGAATATCAGACAACTGGTAATAATAACGAATATTCATTTATTATGCCAGATTCTGATGTTACAATTACTCCAGTATATGAAAAAGTAAAAAATAGTGTAGGAATAGAAATTGTTGATGAGACAAAAAGTTTAGATTTCGAAATAGAAGACTTAACTCAAGTTGAATATGAAGAAGAAGTAACTTTTAAAGTTACTCCAATTAAGGGTTATAAAGTTAATAGTATTAGGATTATTGATGAAGATAATCATGAAATAGACTTTACAGAAACTACTAATAAGAATGAATATACTTTTACTATGCCAGCAAGTAATGTTACTATTATTCCAAGATATGAAAGAGTTAAGAATAGTGTTGATGTAGAAGAAAATACACATACAAAGGCAATTGTTATTGAAGTAGAAGATGCCAAGGCAGTGGTTTATGAAGATACCATTAAGTTTACTGTTACTCCAGAAGAAGGATATGAAGTTGATACTATTGAAATAACTGATTCAGAAGGAAATAAGGTCGAGTATAAAAAGACTAATAAAGAAAATGAATATGAGTTCACTATGCCAGATACCGATGTAGTAATAACTCCAACATATAGAAAAATAGAATCAATTAATGTACCTGATACATTAAAAAACCCTAATACAGGTACGGGAATTCCTATTATAATAATATTTATGTTACTTATAAGTTCTATTACATATATTATATTCAAAAGGAAGAAAAATTATATTATGAAATGATCGTAAGATTAAGAAAAGACGATAGATGAAGTGGATGAAAAATCCACTTTTTATTTTAGTGACTTTTCTTTTGTCAAAATGTATGTTATTTTTTACATAGCAATTGAGAATCTTGATTGCCTTATATAACGTGATATTTTGCGTATATATGACAAAATGTCGCTCCATTTAGAATTTTAGTTATGGTACATTGATATCGTAACTTTTTCTTTGCATAAAAAAGCAACTATAATCTCAAAGGATTTTAATAAATAGGATTATTCTCTCTTATTACTTATATAAGAAACTAAATAACTATTTATTGTTATATTATTTACAAATAATAATAATTTATTATGTTATAATAATTATAATATAGGAGGTATTAATATGGATAAATTCGAAGAATTATTACAAGCTACATGGATGAGAAACCTACTTAAATCTACAATAGTATTATTAACAGCTATATTAATATATATTATTTTATCTAATATATTATTTAAGAAAATAGAAAACACTAAAATATTTAAAGGACAAAAAACTAATACTTATTTAAAATTAATGAAAAGCATTCTAAGATATATATTTATAATAATATTATTATTTATATTATTAAAAATAAATGGTGTTAATATATCATCTATGTTAGCAGGAGTAGGAATATTTGGTATTATCTTTGGTTTTGCTATCCAAGATGCTCTAAAGGATGTAATAAAAGGTATTGATATAATAACCGACTCCTACTATCAAGTTGGAGATGTTATTAGAGTAAATCAATATACTGGTAAAGTTCTAGCTATAGGAATTAAAACTACTAAAATAGAAGATATATTTGAAAAAAATATAGTATCTATTTCCAACAGAAATATAGAACAAGTAGAAGTAATATCACACATGATAAATATAGATATACCTTTACCATATGATTTAAAATTAAAAGAAGCAGAATCTACTATTAAATATATTGTTAATGAAATTAAAAAGATTAATAAAGTAGAAAATGTAGAATATAGAGGTATTAATAATCTAGCTGATTCATGTATTAAATATCAAATAAAAGTATATACAACTCCTATGAATAAAGTTCAAATAAGAAGAGATGCTCTAACATGTATTGTTAGATGTTTAGAAGAAAAAGATATTCATATTCCATTCAATCAATTGGATATTCATACTAAGTAGTTAGAGAGGGATAATATGGATTATAAATTAGATGACTCAGTAGATAAAATAGAATGGAAATATATAGAGAAAGTTACTCACTTAGATCCCTCACTAAGTTATAAAAAATTACTAACAGAAATAAATGATGATTTAGATCCAAAATATATTTTATCTTTAAATTTTGATTATGAATCAATGAAATTATTAATTAATCAAGCATATAAATTTAATATACCATTTGTTAATTCTAACGAAAAGCTTGCTTTATTTATATCAAAAAATAATAATAGTTTATTAAAACAAAAACTATATAAAGAATATGGTTATGAAGAACCAAAACAAACAGCTAAAATACTCGATCCACACGTTTATAAAAGAGTATGTAATTTATTAAAACATATAATGGATCTAGGTAGAATAGAATCGTATAGAAAGAAATTTCTATCAAAAATATTAGAAGATGAATTATTCCCTTTAATATTAAGACTAGATCCAGAAGAATATATTCTAGATACAGCTTATTATTATGATAAACGTTCAAAACCAAAACAACAATATTATATATCTCATTCCTTCTATTTAGATTTAGTATCAGAATATTTCTTCGATGATTATTATGAAAATGTTTTTATGGATATTAATCAAATATTAAAATATATAAATATAACTAATGATAATTCTATACCATTAGAAAGACTAAAATTCTATAGAGATTTTATTTATCTTAAAGAAACACAATTAGAAGAACAAAGAATGTTTTATTTGAATAATAAAGATATTATCATAGGGGAATCTTTCTATGATGATATAAGACAATTAAAAGATAAATCATATAAATCATTAGTAGATAGTTGTACTATTTTCACCAAAGATTCCCCTACATACAGTAAAGAATTATCTGAAACATATAATTGTGAAATATATTATCTTAATGGAGAAGAATTCTATGGTTTTGTAAGATCTAATGTACAAGTAAATAAGATGGCACCTGTGCCATCAGAAGAGTCTATAAAAAGACTAGGACATTCATTTACTTATATCGGTACATATGATATTCAAACATATAAAAATCCAAATGAAATATTAACATTTCTATATACAGGAATAGATCCAAACAATATCGGGCATGTATATCATAATGATTCATGGACTAATCCAAAATATGAATATTTTTCTGATTATACAAATGAACTACATACGCCCGAATCACTATTAAAAGAATCTACTAAATATCCAGAAATAGTCATAACAAAGTTAGAAGGTATTAAACCTTCTGCCTTATTAGCTTTAGATGAACCATCTAAATGGGATATAGAATTTTCCCAAAAATTCAATATCCCAATAGTAGTTATAAACACTAAAGCATATGAAAGAAAATATGATAAAGAAGATTTCTTTAAGGATAAATATACAAGATAAAAACAGGATTATAAATCCTGTTTTATTATCATAAATAAATAGTAAACTGAATATATAATTATTGTAAATATAATATATATAATGATAAAATATAAATAGAATGGTAGGTCATATTATGAGTGAATATAGTGTATCCGATTATGGTATTTTTAAAGATGCCGTATCATCTGTTAAAAGAATAAGTGATTTACTAGAAACCAATAAATCAGATTTGGAGAAAGATAAATCAGATTTAAATAGTGAATCAGTATTTATGGGACCTATTTGTGATTCTTGTGTAGAAGGATTTGGCAAAATAGATACAAGATTAAATGCTACATATAATAACTTTACTAAGATATCAAATTATATTGTAGATACTGCAAAAGAATATAAAGACGGAGATACATCGGCTGTTGATAAAGTATTATCTATAGATGACGCAGGTAAAATTCAAGTAACTAAAGTAGAATTAGTAACTGCATATGCAAATCCAGCCAATTTATCAGAAGATGGATATCAATATAAATTTATTCAAGAAATATTAGATGGTGCATTAAAATCATATAAAGAAGATGGAGTATTACCATCTCTAACATTAGCTCAAGCAATACTTGAAACCGGCTGGGGTAAACATAGAATAGGTAATAATATATTTGGTATTAAAGCCGGTAGTAGTTGGACAGGTAAAGTTCAAAATGTTAAAACTGCAGAACAAAATTCAGATGGTTCATACACTAACATAAGAGATAATTTTAGAGATTATGATTCAGTATCAGATTCTATTGTCGATCACGGTAAATTATTAACTAATGAAAGATATAGACCAGTAATAGCTGCAAAGAACTATAAAGAAGCTTGCCAAGCAGTTAAAAACTGCGGATATGCAACAAGTCATAGTTATGCACAAAACTTAATAAATTTAGTAGAACAATATGGTTTAAATCAATGGGATCCAAAACAAACTACTTGAAAGACTAGTTTTTAATATCCATAAAACTATATAAATGTTATACTAAATATGGAGTGTGATTCTATGAGAAAGCAAAAAGTAGTAGATAGTATATGTCCTAATTGCGGATCCAAATTAGATTACAATGCCAAACTAAAAAAATGGAAATGCAAATATTGTGATGGAGAATTTACTCTAGAAGAATTAAAAGAAAAAAATAATGCTGCTTCAGCAGAAAACAACGAAGAAAAAGTAGTAGAAGAAGTAGCTGAAGAAACTGAAGTAGTAGAAGAAGATAAAAAGAAAAATAATACAAAAGAAGAGGAAGAACCACAAGACTATGTAAATTATACATGTCAAAACTGTGGTGCTCAAATAATAGCAGATGAACAAACATCAGCAACTTTCTGTGTATATTGTGGTAATACAGCAATATTAAAAAACAAGTTATCTGATAAATTTCATCCAGATTGGATTATTCCATTTAAGAAAGAAGCAAAAGAAGCAAAAGAAGCTTTTAAAAATCTTTCTAATGGAAGACCTTTATGTCCTAAAGAATTTACTGACATCAAGAATATAGAAAAGATTAAAGGAGTATATATTCCTTTCTGGTTATTTGATTATGAAGCATCCGGTTCTCTAAATTGTAAAGGTACTAAAGTAAGAGTATGGACTACAGGAGATACTCAATATACTGAAACTAAAGAATATGCATTAAATAGAACCGGATCGATGAAGTTTACAAGAATACCAAGAGATGGATCAACCAGATTTGCTGATGATATTATGGATTCAATAGAACCATTTAATTATGATGAATTAGAAGAATATAATCATGCTTATCTATCTGGTTTCTTTGCTGAAAGATATGATGTAGAAGCAGATATAGCTACTGAAGATGCTAAAAAAAGAGCAGTTAATTCTGCTACTGATGAAATGTTTAATGACTCTAATGGAATATGTCCAACAAAACATATTATAGAAAATACTATTCAAGGAAAAGAAACAAAAAGAGAATATGTATTATTACCTGTATATATGGTTAATGTTAAATATAATGGTAAAATGCATACATTTGCTATGAATGGTCAAACAGGAGAATTCATAGGAGATATACCTATAGATAAAAAGAAACTATGGTTATATAGATTAGGTATCTTCTTTGGTATTCTAATAGGAATAATTCTTATATCATTAATCTTCTGTTTAATTACAGGAGGTGCCATATGAGAAAGATAACTAAATTATTATTAACTGTATTTTTATTTACTTTATCTATATCTATAGTAAAAGCTAATCTAATAATAGAACAAAATAGAACAGAAGATAATAATTATGGAGTAAATAAAAAATGGGAAATAACATCAAAGAATAAAACTAATGTATTAAATACTCCATACGTAGATTCTAATCTTAAAGTATATGACTATCAAGATTCATTAACAGATGAAGAAATAGAAAAATTACAAGAACAAATAAAAGAATATACGGATGCTACAGGATTTGATATGGCTATAGTAGTAACTAGTTTCCCATTTAGCTGCAGAGGAGATGACTGTGGAACAACTAACGATGATTGGGCTAATGATTTTTATGATTATAATGATTTTGGTCTAGAATTAGATGATGAATATTATAGTGGAGTAATCATCGTTAGAAATGAATACATAGTAGATGGACTAGGTTACATGACAGTACGTTATTTTGGAGAAGCCCAACTATATTATAATGAAAGAGCCCACGATAGTATTTATGCAGCAGGTAAAAATTATATGACTAGTAAAGAATATTATACTGGTTTCACTAAAATGATAGATAAATTAAATTACTATTACAAAAAAGGTAAAGATAAAAATCTAGCTTTAGATAAAATGGGTCATGTTTATGATACAAGATATTACAAATTAAATAGTAATGGTAAAATAGTAAAAAAATGGAGACCTCCATATTTTATAGCATTTATTATTGCTCTAGTAACAGAACTAATAGTAGTAGGAATAATGAAAAAGAAAAATAAAATGGTCTACAAGGCAATGACTGCAACGTCATTCCTTGATACTAGTAGTATAAATTATACTCAAAGAGATAATATACTAACTAATACATTTGTAACACATCGTCATATTGATAGATCTTCATCTAGTGGTGGCGGCGGAGGCGGCTTCCACGGTGGAGGATCATCCGGAGGAGGTTCCTCTGGAGGCGGAGGTCGTTGTTAAACAAAACAAAAGGAGTTTAAACTCCTTTTTTCTTATAATAAAATATTTCTTATATCATCCCAACTATCAACTCTAATAGCATCATTAGTAACAACATTTCTATTATGCCATCTATTAAATAGTATTTTAACATCACAATTATTTAAATTATCTAATTTATCATCTATCTTAACATCAGCTTTTAATAAATCTTTATTAGATATAAATATAAATCTAGAGGGATCTATAAAAGGTAACATCTTTCTTAAATAATAATACTTATTCATTAAATTATATCCACTAACATCAATATTCTCATCCCACAAATATGCAGTAACAATATATAACTCATACTTTTCATATAAATCTTTTAATACTTCATAACATCCATCTAATAGAGGAGCATCTTCATAGAAATCTTTATCTTTAACCCATTCCCAAAACTCTTTATTTCTAGTTCTAAGTAGACTTAATACATTAGATCCTTTCATATCTTCAACTATATAATTAGTACCTAAAAATTCATCTACATAATCTAAAAATCTTCCATCGGTAATTACATTATCCATATCAATCATTAACTTTTTAGTTTCCATAATATAACTCCTATTCTAAATCAATTATATCAATAAAAAAATGAATAAACAATTCATAAAACTATGATAAAATAGTTATAGTAGAGGAGTATGCATATGATAACAAAAATATTATTGTTGATAAATGCTATCTTATTAACAATATTATTAAGTTTATTATTATATTTTTATATCAAATTAAAAATATTTGCTAAAAAAAATAATGGTTCCTATAGTTTATCTAAATTCTATGAAGAATATCATACAGATAATACTGATACTCCTAAATCAATATCTAGTATGGAACCAGTAGACATGCCAGATATCCAAAAAGATTATCCAAATCTTAATATTAATGAACTTAAAAGTAATGCAGAAAAAGCTATACTTAGTATATTAATGTCTATAGAGAATCATAATCTATCATTAATACAGGGTTATAACCCTAAGATATTAGAGTTTACTAAATCTAAAATGAAAGATAATAAAAATACTAAATATGAGAATATTAAATTTCATAGAACAGCAATTAATAGATATATAAAAGAAAAGAATACTATTATATTTATTACTACATTAGAATATAATCAAGTAATAAGAAATAATTCTAAAAAAGTACAAGCAAGAATTAAAACAGAATATACATATAATAAAGATAGAACAAATAAATATTTATATAAATTAAATCTTAATTGCCCTAATTGTGGAGCTACTATTACAGATGAAGAACATCGAAAATGTTCTTATTGCGGAGCAACTGCTCTTAATATAGATGTATCTCCATGGCGATTAAATAATATTAAGGAGGACTAACATGAAAGCAATTTATATCATAGAATTAATACCAATTATCTTTGTAATAATAAGTTTATTATTATGGAATACTTATGGTAAAGATAAAAAAATAGATCCTAAATCTAATAATAAATTGCCTAATTTATCTTTACCACAATTAAGTTTAATATATAACAGTAATGTAACTAAAACAGATTTAATCTTTCTATTATTAGATTTATCTAATCAAGGTTATATTAAAATAGAAGAAGAACAAAATAATAAATTTAAAATTACTAAATTAAAAGATATAGAAGACAATAGTTTAGAATCTATCTTCCTAAAAGAATTATTTGTTAAACATAATACTATCTCTTTAGATGAATATATTAATGCATTATCTACTAAGAATAAAGATACAAATAAAGAACAAACTAAAACATTAAAATCAAATGAATTACCCAAAAGATTTAGTTTTGTTTCATCAAAACTATTAGGATTATTTAATAAAGGAAAAAATAAATATTATATAAAAGAATCTGAATCAAAAAGAATCTATTTATTAGGAATGATATCAATAATCCTACTATTAGTTACATGTTATCCTTTCTATAAATTAGATATGTTAAAATATATTCCATTTTCATTACTTTTCAGTATTGGAACATTAGCAGTAGTAGTAAACTTCGTTAATAAATTAGATTTAGGATATATAAATAAATATCAAATAATATTTGGTACTATAGTATTAATAATATTATGGGCTACATTCTTAATACCAGTATTCTCTCTAACATCAGAATTCTTAATATCTTACTTTATAGGAATCTTATCTATAATCCTAATATTAGTAATATATAGATATATGCCTAAAAAAACTAAATTAGGTCATAAATTAAGAACAGAAATAGAAAGCTATAAAAAATATATCTTAAAATTATCTAAAGAAGAACAAAAAGAATTATTAGAAAAAGAGCCATATTATTTTATAAATATATTACCAATATCATATATAATAGGTATAAATAATACTATATATGATTATTTAAAAGATAATAAAATATCAAAACCAAAATATTATATATTATCATCAGATTATACTATTCAAAAATATTATAATAGTATAAATAGATTCATAGATACACTAAATAATGTAAAATAAATTTACTATTATATATACTAAAATTCATAAATTAATGTATAATTATATTAGAGTAGAGGAGGTATTAAATATGAATATTGCAATTCCTAAACCAGTTAATGAAGTAATGACATGTTTTTATGATAGAAATCATGAAGCTTATTTAATTGGTAGTACTATTAGGAATATGGTTATGAATGAAAAACCAAAAAAATATTTAATAGCTACCGACGCTTCTATAGAACAAGCTAAAAAAATACTATCATCATATAGTACATATACTGGTGGAGAAAATAATAAAGTATTAACAGTATTAAATAATAAATTTCCAATGGAAATAACTACATATAGAACACAGTCATTAGAGAGTGATTTAGCAGAATGTGATTTCACTATGAATTCATTAGCATACTCTGATGAAGATGGACTTATAGATTATAATACTGGAATAATAGACATAAATAATAGAATAATAAGACTTAATGGTGATGATGAAGAAATAATAAAAAAAGATCCATTAAGAATATTAAGAGCAATACGTCTATCAGCAGAATATGCTATGAAAATAGATCTTAATACTCAACAAATAATGTTTGATAATAAAGACTTATTAAAAGGAGTAGCTGCTGAAAGAATTAGAGATGAATTAAATAAAATATTAATGACAGATAAATGTGCATTCTATTTAAAAAAATATTTTGATATTTTTATAGTAGTAATACCAGAATTAGCATTAATGGAAAAATTTAATCAATGCACACCACAACATGTATATGACTGTTTAGAACATACTTTTGTTACAGTAAATGCTATTAAAAAAGATCCAGATGGAAAATCTAATTTAGAATTAACATTAGCAGGATTATTACATGATATAGCTAAACCATATACTTTCTCTAAAGATGAACAAGGTAATGGACACTTTAAAGGACATTCTGAAAAAGGATCTCTTATAGCAAGAGATATAATGAATAGATTAAAATATAGTAAAAAACAAATACAAAAAGTTACTAAATTAATAGAATATCATGATACACCTATACCAGAAGATATAGGAGAATTAAGATTATTTATTAATAGAGTATCTCTAGAAAATATAAATGATTTATATAAATTAAGAAAAGCTAATATATATGCTAAAAATCCAGCATATATAGGTGATTTATTTAAATTAAAACAATCATTTGAAAAGATAAAAGAACAATCTAAGAAAACAAACTTAGTACATAAATCAGACCTAAAAATAAGTGCTAGAGAATTACTAGAAATAGGAGTACCTCAAAATAGAATAGGCGAAGTAATAGATAAATTACATATACTTATTCTTAAAGGAGTATTAAAAAATAATCATGATAAATTATTATCATATGTAGAAAAGAACTTCTTTAAAGAGGAAGAAGAAATAAAAAAAGTAGCATAATAAAAGGATAACTTAGTTATCCTTTTTTTCTTCTTGTTTATTTTCTTCCTCTTTCTTAGTACCAGCATCTCCATAATCATCAGTAATATTACCATCTCTATCTACATAGACATGTACTTTAGGAAATCCTTTTTCTAATCTGATAAAAGTTATTTCTTTATATTTATTTAGATCATCAGTACATTTTTTAAACCATAATGTAGAACAATCTACATTTTCTTCATATACATATTCAGTAGTTTTATAAGCATATAATTTCATAGAAGTAAAATTATAATTTTCTACTAAATATTTCTTTTCTTTAGTAGCATTAATATCATTAATACCTATATATATACCTAATAATATGATAGCTACAAATATTAGAGCAATAATCCATTTTAATGACCATTCAATAAAGTTCCATATTCTATGAAAAAAACTTTTAATATAAAACATCATATTATCACTACCTTCCATGTAAATTATATCACAATTTGTCAATTAGTGATATAATTAATACAAGGAGGTTTATATGATAAAGAAATTTATATCAGAATTAGTTGGAACAGCATTATTAGTATTCTTTGGATGTGGTACTGCAGTAGCAGTAAATACTTACTGCACTAATGTAGTAGGACTTACTTTCCCATTCACATTATTAATAATTGCCTTAGCATTTGGTTTAGTATTAGTAGCACTTATTAATACTATAGGGAAAGTATCAGGATGCCATGTTAATCCTGCAGTAAGTTTAGCAATGCTAATCGATAAGAGACTAGATATTCTTGATTTCATTGTTTATGTATGTGGTCAAGTAATCGGTGCTATCGGTGGTGCATTTGCTCTTAAAGCTATCTTTGAAGGAGAAACATCATTCGCAGCAAATGGTTTTGGTAAATTAAGTTTATTACCAATAACTACTACTCAAACAGTTGCATTAGTTGTAGAAGCAATTCTTACTTTTGTATTTGTTCTAGTAGTATTATCAGCTACAGCTGATAAAAAGAATGAAAATCCTAGCTTAGTAATTGGTTTAACATTAACTCTTGTTCATTTATTTGGTATTCCAGTTACTGGAACAAGTGTTAATCCAGCTAGAAGTATTGGACCAGCAATTGTTGCCGGCGGTGATGCATTATCACAATTATGGGTATTTATCGTTGGACCATTAATCGGTGGTATCTTAGCAGCATTATTCTTTATCTTTATTATTAAAAATAAAGATGAAGAAGAATTCGAAGAAGTAGTAGAATTCGAAGATGTTGAAGAAGAAGTTGAAGAACTTCCTCCAGTTAGAAAAGTTGCTAGAAAAGCGCCAGCTAAGAAAACTACAAAAAAGAAAGCTGAGTAATTGATTACTCAACTTTTTTTATGTTATAATTTTCTTAGAAAGAAGGAAAATTATGAGTGATACCGTAGTTGAAACAAAAGGCTTTGGTACAAAAATGAAAAATGCTTTCGGAGGAATAATAGGTGGAATCCTAATGTTCATTGGTGGAATTGGCTTATTAATCTATAACGAAAGACAAAACACAATTAACATTAAAGACGTTGCAGAATTAAGAGAAAATGTCGAAGAAGTAGAAAGTGATAAAGTTAACAATGATGACAATGATAAACTTGTTGTTACATCTAACAAATTAGATTTCGAAGAAGAAAAACTAATTGATGAAACTTTCAAAGTATCAGCAATCTCTCCATTATTAGTAAGAACTGTAGAAGTATATGAATGGGTAGAAGATAAAGAAGAAGATGAAGATTCAACAAGATATACTTATGAAAAGAAATGGGAAGATGAATTAATAAAATCTTCTGACTTTCATGAAAAAGAAGGTCATGAAAATCCAACATCTTTAGCATATGAATCTAAATCTACAGAATCTAAAGTATTAAAAGTTGGAGCATATAATTTAAATAGCGTTTATAGAAAATATTTAGAAGCTAAAACTGATATATCAGATCTAAGTGAAGCAACATTACCAGATAATTATAAAATTAATGGTAAATATATAACTAATAGTAAAGATCTAGATAAACCAGAAGTAGGTGATATTAGAATAAGCTTTGCTTATGCTAATTATGACGTAGTAACAGTACTAGGAAAAATAAATAAAGATACAATAGATGAATATATTACTAAAAAGAAAAGTAAAATATCCTACTTTATTGATGGTAAACATGATTCAAAATACGTTATAGATGAAATAGAAAAATCTAATAATATTTTGAAATGGGTATTAAGACTAATAGGTACATTATTAATTATATTTGGTATATATGCCTTCTTTGGCCCAATTACTACATTAGCAAACTATATTCCTATCCTAGGAGGTCTAGTAGGAGGTGCTCTATTCTTAGCATCATTATTATTAGGATTAGCAATATCTCTATTAGTAATAGCAATCTCTTGGATAGTATTTAGACCTCTATTAGGCATAGCATTACTTGCTGTTGTTATAGTATTATTAGTACTAGCTAAAAAAATATCTAGTAAAAACAAAACAAAGGATTTAACTTAAATCCTTTTTTTATTATAATAATACATATGAAAGGAGTATTAATATGTGGCAAATAGGTAATGTAAAAATAAATAATCAAATTGTATTAGCTCCTATGGCAGGTATATCTAATACTTCTTATCGTAAGATAATAAAAGAACAAGGCGCCGGCCTTATATATGCAGAAATGGTATCTGACAAAGCAATATCATTCGGTAATGAAAAAACATTTGATTTATTAAAAATGGATGAATCAGAAAGACCTATAGCTCAACAAATATTTGGTAGTGATATTGCTTCATTTGTTATTGCAGCTAAAAAGGTCGAAGAGACCATGCATCCGGATATAATAGATATTAATATGGGATGTCCTGTCCCTAAAGTAGCATTAAAAGCTCAAGCAGGTAGTGCTTTATTAAAAGATCCGGAAAAAGTGTTTGAAATAGTTAAAAACGTAGTAGAAGCAGTCCATGTACCTGTAACAGTTAAAATAAGATCTGGTTGGGATGAAAAACATATTAATGCAGTAGAAATAGCAAAAAAATGTGAACAAGCAGGTGCAGCGGCCATAACAATACATGGCCGAACTCGTGCTCAAGGATATAGTGGAACAGCAGATTGGAATATAATAAAACAAGTTAAAGAAGCAGTTAAAATACCAGTAATAGGTAATGGAGATGTAACATCCTGCTATAAAGCCAAAGAAATGTTAACAACCACTGGTTGTGATGCTGTAATGATAGGTAGAGGAGTACTAGGTAATCCATGGTTAATAAAAGAATGTATTAATTATATAGAAAAAGGCATCGAACCACAACCGGTACCATTAGAAGAAAAGATTAATATGATGAAAAGTCATTATAACTTATTAGTACAAGATAAAGATGAAAAAAGAGCATTATTAGAAATAAGAAGTCATGTTATATGGTATTTAAAGGGATTACCAGAAAGTAAACAAATAAAAGATAAAATATGTCATTGTAAAACATCTAAAGAAATATTTGAATCTATAGATGAATATTATAATCAAATAAAAGGACGCTATTAAGCGTCCTTCTTTAGTAATGAATACATATAACCTAATAATATAGGATATAACATCATAATAAATCTAATAGAATCATTTAAATTAACATTTAAACTATTAAAATTTTTAAATACATCTCCATAAATTATTTCTATTATAAATATAATAACAACTTCAATAACAGTAATAATATTATATATTTTATTCTTTTTAAAATATATTAATAAGAAACTAATAACAAATAATACTATAGCAACACTAAGTACTATTAATATCATTTTATAAGTATCATACATAATAACATGATATAAATATGAATTTAAAGCATATTCAACTCTATTATTATTATAATTTCTAATTTCATTTTCCAATTCTATATATTTTTCAGAACCTTCTTCTTCATCTTCCAATCTACTAATTATTATTTCATTATTTTCATCATTATTCTTTAATGTATTTTTAAAATTCTTTTCTTCACCATATTTTTCTAATATCTTATCTTCTCCCTCATCAATTAATAATGTTTGAGTAGCAGGATATACAGCTGATTCAGATAATCTTATTTCATAAGCTCCCCAAATAATACATCCAATAGCAAATAATAACCATATTAAAGTACCAGATTCTTTACTTTTACTTATCTCTCTAACTTTAATTTCTTTTTTATTCTTTTTCATATTATCACCATAATTATTATAACATAAAAAAAGAATTATATTCCTAACTTAAGACATAATTCTTCTTCATATTGATTTAATCCTTGAGTAAGTTTTATACCAAAACTATCTAATATTTTAAATATATTATTATCATTACCATTTCTTATAATAAACTCTAATAAGAATAATGCATTATCTTTATCTTTCTTATATAAGTTATATAATTCTACAGCTATTAAATAACTTACTTGATAATAATAATCATGTACTAAACAAGTTTCATTTAATCTAGTTATATCATATAGGGTATACCCATATCTCTGTATAATCTTTCTTAAATTACCACTATTAAATTCTTTATATTTATCTCCAAGATATAATAATTGATTCTTATGTAATAAATAATTAGCATCCATTTTCATAATAGAATGTATATAGAATCTTCTCATTTCTGGATTTAATTCTACATCTAATACACTTCTAATATAATCAGTACCAATTAATTCCATAAACATACTTCCACATTCTCTAATAATTCTATTCTTAAAGAATTTAGGATTAGTAAAACTATCTATTACATGTTCTAATTCATGTATTAAAATAGATATTTTAGTTATATTTTTATGATTAGGAACTATTACAAATGCATCTCCCGTACTTTCTATAAAATGCATTTCTCCATCAGTTTTCTCATTAGGAGTTATAAACTCTAAATGTTCATATACATCATCTTCTAGATATTCTTCTATACCATCACTAAAAAATTTATTTTGACTCTTAAAGAAATCAACTGCTATATCTAAAGATTCTCTATCTCCAATATTCATAACTTTATAATTAGGATGAACTACATCATAAAATTTTAAATCAGTTTTTAATAAAGATCTAACATACTTATAATATTGTTTATAAGTATTATAATAACCAATATTCTCTCTATATGCAGCTATACTATTTCTATATTGAGTATCATCATTAAAATTATGTTTCATCCTATGTATAAAACGTTCTAAATTAGTTAAATCTTCTTCAAATTCTTCACATCCAGTAGAACTAATCATATTATATACCATTTCAAGATAATTTATATCTATTTTAAATTTTCTATTTTCCATAACTTTTTTGTTTCTCCTTTATATCAGTTACATATTCAGTCATAGAATCTAAAGGCTTAATACCTAAATCTCTAATATATTCATAATATTCAGAAGGTTTTAATCCAGATACTTTCATTATTTTATTTAATCTACATAAAGCTTCTTCTTTATTTACTAAATATAATTGATATAATTCTACAGCTACCATATAAGAGAAAACATAATGCATGTTTTCGCTTATAACATTTGCTATACTAAAATCTATTAAAGCTTGATCTTCAAAGTTTCTTTCTAAATAATCAACAACTTCTTGATCTTCTTCAAATCTTTTTCTATTTCTAATTAGATCCATTCTATAAGTATCTACACCTGCTCCAGATACAGCATCTCTAAACATATGTACGAATAATTTATTAATCTCTCTATTATCTAATCCTTGTTTAATTAAATAATCTCCACCAACTAATTCAAAGAATAGGGGAGCTACTTCTTGTAAAGCATATTTATTCTCATCAAATATTTGATATCTATAGTAAGAATGATTTAATACATGACCAAATTCATGTATTAAATTGAAGTAGTCCCCTATATGTTTATTTATATTAGAAGATACTAAAGTAGTATCTGTACTATATATAGGGAATGTAATTCCCTCATACTGTGTATTATGTTTACTTCTTTCAAATCTTAATCTTAAATTACTAGTTCTTTCTCTATTTAATAATCTTTCATAATATATAGGTTTAACATCTAAATATAAATCTTTAGTCATTGTTAATATTTTGCTTTTTTTAGTTTCTATTCTTTGAAAACTAGTAGGTTGTTCTGGCATATTAAAATAGAAACCAGTAAAGAAATCATTTATATCAGGTATATAATCTTTATATTTATGATAATAATGAGTATCTTGTATTATACTATCTAAAATATTGTCTTCAGCATCAGTATTCACACTGTAATCTTGTTCAAGATATTCTAAAGCACTATCTATAGAACCAATCATATTAGCTATAGTATATCTTTCGTTTTTACTTCTAGATATGCAATATCTATTAATTAATTTATTTCTTTTAGTAATTAAATAATCATAATCCCATGATTTCATAACCTAACCCCATTTCTATCTAATAGAGAAGTATATTCATCTTTAAATAAAGTTAATTCTTTAACCATACCATCAGTAAATGGTACAGCATTCATATATTGAGCATTAATATTACAATCATTATGTACCATTAACAACTGTTTAAATAATTCTAAAGCCTTCTTTTTATCTTTCTTATATATATGTAATAATTCTAAAGAAGTAGCCATACTAGTAATATAAGTACCAATTCCTTCAATCTTTACATCTAAAGATTCTATTACATCTTTTTTACTTATATCATATTCTTCTTTAAGATATTTAAAGAAATTACCATCACTTTTACAATCATGAGATGTAAATGCATCTACAATAATACTATGATTCATTAAACTTGCTAATTCATCTAATGTAGCAGCTAGAGAACAAAAATATTGATATAAATAATTGTCTTTCTCTTTAGAATGAAATCCTTCTTCAAAAGCTACTAATTCAGGAAATATACTAGCTACTTCAGTAAAGTAATTTGGATTATCGTTATAACACATTCTTGAATTCATTAAAAACTCTATTACATGACCACATTCATGTACAGAATCACAATATTTTTTTATTCCATAATTATTAACAATATTAATAAAGAAATCTTTAGGTCCATCAACTAAGAAACATTCACTAGTACTATTTTCATCAACACTAACAAAATCAAATGCTTTTCTTCTATGTTTATGTATTATCTTATAATATTCATAAATATCAGGATCAAATCTTCTATAGAAATCATCTACCATACTAAGAACTCTATCATGACCAATATAAGAACCAGTATCTAAAGTAAAAGATTTGTCCTGACTAATTCTTCTATTAATAGCTTGTGTAGCATCATAAGAGAAAGCATCTACAACTTCAACTCTTTTATATATTTCTTCTGCCAAAGAATACCATGCATTATTAGTATAGAAACAAGAAGTTAATTCTATTAATCTATCATTTAAACTAGGTTCAGTCTCCATATCTAAATTATATTCAAACATATTCAACACATTTAGTGTTTCACCAAATACTTTTGAATAATATAATTTATCTTCCCAAGAGGTAGTTTTATCTATAATTTTCTTTAATTTTAATAAAGATCTATTTATATCAAACGAAGTCCACTTATAAGCCATAAAACCACCCCTAACTAATAGTTATTTATACTATCATAATGACAAAAAAATGGCAAATTAAAAATTATTAATTGACTAATATTTTAATAATTTATATAATAGTAATAGTAGGAGGTAAATAATAGGAAATTATTTATTATTAACTTGTAATAACATGTATATTTTATAATTGTTTTAAATTACTAATAAAAAATAATTATATGATTAAAATATAAATTATTATAATAAAAAATTTAAAATAAGAAATAGGATATATTTGTATATTAATACCGAAGTATTAAGACCAAACAAGTATTTCCAATTGCAAAAACAATTGAAGAATATGTAGATTATGAATGCATATTATAAATTTTCTATTATAAATCTTTATTAGGTACTCATAACCTAATAAACTATTAAAACCAAATACCATTATATAAAAAGTATTTAGCATTTTTTACTAATATAATGAAATAATGAGAAAGCTTTCATACTAGCTTCTGTTTTCTATAACGGCGAGTATGTTATGCATCTAAACCCTATATAAAAAATATTCATAATATAATAAAAAAGGGATTTAAAAAAGTTCAATAGGAGAATTCAAAAAAGTTCAATAGGAGAATTTAAAAAAGTTCAATAAAAGGATTTAATAAAGTTCAAATAAAGAATTTAATAAAGTTCAAATAAAGGATTTAATAAAGTCCTAAAAAATATGAATAAAAAATATAGAGTACACGTTTTAAAATTTTATAATGAGTCTTAAACTTGACTTGCAAGGGAATCAAGCAATCCAGATGTTGAATAAGATGAATAATCTTATAATAATACTATATCGTAAGAGCTCATATAAATATAATTTAGCGATGAATTGGAGAACTCAAAAAGCAAAACGGCTGATGTATGACAAAAAGAAACGATAAATTATGAATAATAATTTAATATGAAGATTATCAAAATAATCAGTCATATAAAACGTTAAGCTAGAAATTTTAAAGCTAAAAAATGCAATAAAGAAGGAATGATTAGTATTCCTTTTTCTTGTGCAAAAAAATAGAAAAAATACAAAAAAAGAAAAAATGTAAATTTTTCATTTTTTAAAAAAGTCAAAAAATGTAAATCGAACATAAAAAGTTAAAAAAGTTCTTTTTTTGGCATATTTACGCCAAAAAATTAATATATACTAAAAAATATAAAAAATGAAAATTAAGGTAAAATCTAGAAAAAATAAAAATTTTAATTTTTTTAAAAAGTTAAAAAATGTAAAAAAATTCAAATATATTATTTACTTTTAGAAACTCTTCAATTACAATTAAATTAGGAAAAGGTAGAAGGAGAGTTTTTATATTATGGCAAAGACAAACGAAGAATCTTTTGCTCACCTACTGGTAGTCAAAAGAGATGGCAAGAAAGTAGAATTTAAGCCAAAAAAAATAGCAATAGCAATTAAAAAAGGTTTCGATGATGTTATTGAATCATCAAGCATTGATGATGTAGAGATTAATGACAAATATACAGAAGCTGATATGCAAAAAGTATTCCACGATGTTTTGGGGAAAATAGAAGTAGAATACAAAGATAAAGATAAAATTAAAATCGAAGCTATTCAAGATTTAATTGAAGAATCACTTCAAAAAAATAAATATGACGATGTATATAAAGCATTTTCTGAATATAGAGAAAAAAGAGCACAATCTAGAGAAGCATTCTATGAAGATAAAAGAGCTCATAAATTCTTAAAAACATTAGAGGGCCTTGCCCTTAAGAGTGCAGCAGAAGATGATGCTAAAAGAGAGAATGGTAATATTGATGGTAACTCAGCAATGGGCACAATGTTACAATTTGGATCTAATGTATCAAAAGAATTTTCTAAAGCATATTTAATGAAAAAGAAATTTGCTGATGCCCATGACGAAGGCGATATACATATTCATGATATGGATTTTGAAGCAATGGGTACAACAACTTGCTTACAAATAGATTTAAATAAGTTATTTAAAGGTGGTTTCTCAACAGGACATGGATACTTAAGGGAACCAAATGATATAATGAGTTATTCAGCATTAGCTGCAATAGCTATTCAATCAAATCAAAATGATCAACACGGAGGACAATCAATTCCATTATTTGATTATTACTTAGCTCCTGGTGTTGTTAAAACTTTTAAAAAACAAATAAAGATGACAATTCAAGATTTACTAGATTATTCAGATTTTGCTTCATTAATAGCAGAAAAGAGACTAGAAGATCTTATTAATAAAATATCAACAATTACAATTACTCCAGATTATTTTGAAGAAGTATATAAAGATAATGGATCTTTAAAAAGATTATTCACAATGGCTTGTGAAAAAGCAGTTAAGAAAACTGATAGAATAACATACCAAGCTATGGAAGCATTTATTCATAATTTAAATACAATGCATTCTAGAGCAGGAGCTCAAGTTCCATTCTCAAGTGTAAACTTTGGAACAGATACATCTGCAGAAGGTAGAATGGTTGTAAAGAATTATCTATTAGCAGTAGAAGCAGGATTAGGACATAGTGAAACACCTATCTTCCCAATATCTATATTTAAGGTAAAAGAAGGAGTTAACTATAATCCAGAAGATCCTAACTATGATTTATTCAAATTATCATGCAAAGTTTCTGCTAAGAGATTATTCCCTAACTTCGAATTCTTAGATGCACCATATAACTTAAAATATTATGTTCCTGGAAGACCAGAAACAGAAGTTGCTACTATGGGATGTCGTACAAGAGTAATGGGAAATGTTGCAGATCCTGATAGAGAAATAGCTCCAGGAAGAGGTAATTTATCATTTACAACAATCAATCTTGTTAGATTAGGTATTAAACATGGTATTGTTGGAACAATGGCTCATAAGAAAGCTGATATGGAAGGCTTCTATGAAGAATTAGATAAATTATTAGATTTATGTAAAGAACAATTACTTGAAAGATATGAAATTCAATGTAATAAAAGAGTATATAATTTCCCATTCTTAATGGGACAAGGAAACTGGTTAGATTCAGATAAATTAAAACCAAATGATAAATTAAAGAAAGTATTAAAACATGGTACATTATCAATTGGTTTCATTGGCCTAGCTGAGTGCTTGAAAGCATTAATTGGTGAACACCATGGTGAATCTGCTAAAGCTCAAAAATTAGGATTAGAAATAATCGGACATATGAGACAAAAATGTGATGAATTCTCACAAGAATATAAATTAAACTTCACTTGTCTAGCTACACCAGCTGAAGGATTAAGTGGAAGATTTACAAAAATTGATCAAGCAATATATGGAAAAATCGAAGGAGTTACTGATAGACCATACTATACTAACTCATTCCATATTCCAGTATATTACAATATATCAATAGCTAAAAAGATTAAACTAGAAGGACCATATCATGCATTAACTAATGCAGGTCATATTAGTTATATCGAATTAGATGGTGACGTAACTGAAAACATAGATGCATTTGAATCAGTAGTAAGAATGATGCATGATGCAGGAATTGGTTATGGTGCTATCAACCACCCAGTAGATAGAGATCCAGTATGTGGATACGTTGGGGTAATCAAAGATGTATGCCCAGGATGTGGAAGAAGAGAAGGAGATCCTATTCCTGTAGAGGTACTTAAAAATTTAGAATTTAATAAATAAAAGATAAAGAAAGAGGTAAAAGGTTATGAAAAAAGAAAGTATTGAAAAGGCTCCAGAAGTAAAGGTAGAAAGCAAGAAAACAGTTGGTGAAGGTGTAGGATTCGAAAGAATCAGAAGAATTACTGGTTATCTTGTTGGAACAGTTGAAAGATTCAATGATGGTAAAAGAGCCGAAGAAAAAGACAGAGTAAAACATACATTTGAAAAGTAATCATATGATTACTTTTTTTATTAAATAAATATGATATAATATCTATATAGTAAGAAGGTATCAATATGTTATATAAATTAGTATCTACAATATTAAATAATATGCCTGCAATAATCTTTATTGCAGTTTGTGTAGTATTCTATAAAAGTTATAAAGAACTAAAAGATTATAATACTAAAATTAAATATAATTTTGATAAAACACTTAAAGGATACCTTGATAATAAAATTAAAACTGCTAGAGAAGAAACAGATGCTATATTAAAAGAATATGGTAGAGAAGATGAGGTAGCTACAGAAATAACAAGATTACTAGCAGTACTTGAAAAATGTGAAACAGGAACTATAAATGAAAAAGTCTCTGCCTCAAATGCTGTTAATAAATTTAAAATAAACAAAAAAAGCGTCGAAAAGTACCCAAATTTGGAAAAACTTAATAACATGAAGACTTTTACTGATGAAGAGATAAACTCCCTTGATAATGGCTTAAAAATAGCTAGACAAGAGTATAATACATTAGCTTTCCGTTATAATGAAAAAGCAAGTGGTTTAATTCAACAATTAATAATTAAATTAATTAAATTTCCTCACTCATATATAATATTTGATGCTTTAGAATCACAAAAATATGCTATGAATTTCGAAGTATTCTCAGAACAAGAAGAAGAAATTAATAAATTAGATATGTTAAACTTAGGAGAAAAAGAAGAAATTAATATCGAAGAATTTAAAAATAAAGCAAATAGAAAAGATCTTAGACATGATCATGCTTCTGATATATTAAAACCAGACTTCTTAGATGAAGATGATATAGCAGAAGAAGAAAAATATATTACAGAAGATACAAGATAAAAGGAACTATTCACATAGTTCCTTTAATTTGTCATATTGTTTATACATATATTGAACACCATTCTCTAAAAAGAAATAATGCCTAATATAGAATATTAAAAATGTCATTAATATTAATGTAATAATAATAAAGTAAACCCATACTATAGGTAAGAATAAAAATAGTATACATACAAAGGCATAGAATAAAGTTACTAATAAATGTATTAATCTTTCATGTTGAAAGAATCCTATCTTTATTAAATGTTCTTTCATAAATTCTTCTATATCTTTATAATCTTTTTTATTTATATAATCATCTACATATTTAATATATTCACTCATATATTTTCTCATATAATTCACCAATTCCATTATAATTCTTTTTATGCTATAATTAAAGTAGGTGATAATATGAGTGTTAAAAAAAGATATAATTTTTTTATATATGCTACATTAGCTATAGCTATAGTATTAATAATTGTAGGTATAACTCAAAGTAATCCAAATGCTGCAAATGCTATTACACAAGATGAAGTTATTACTAAAACTAATAATAGTAATGATCCATTACCTAAATTAAATAAGTATTTTATTATTCATAGTTATGTAACTGAATATACAGAAGATAAACTACAAGATTCTAATCTAAAACAAATACTTCCAACAGGTTTATCTCATATTGATGTAGATAGAGATAGTATTACTTATGTTAATACTAAAAAGGATGTAGAAAAAAATGTAAATATTTTTCAATATAAAGCAACATTAACTATATCAACAGAATCTGTAGGTAATGAACCTGAATCAAAAGAATTAATATTTAATATAGAATTTGATGAAGATGATGAAAGTTATGTTGTCGTCGATACAGAATTACCATAAGAGGAAATATACATTTCCTCTTTTCTTTTACGAAAAAATATACTATTTCTTTACTTTTTTTATTGACATTCTCCCTTAATTTGCTATAATTAAAGAGCAATGCCTGATTAGCTCAGTCGGTAGAGCGCACGGCTGTTAACCGTTAGGTCGTAGGTTCGAGCCCTACATCAGGCGCCATTTAGTTTATTAATCCACAATAGTGGATTTTTTCTTTTGTATAAATTTGATATAATAAAACTAGGAGGGTTATTGCATGGAAGATAAACTATTTGGTAAAGATATTACTGAATTATATGAAATGAATATAAAAGAATTATACAAAATAATAAAAGAAAATACTAATTATCTAAATAATTTAGGTTTTGACGAAGTAAATGAAATAAAAGTTACTTGGTATCATGATATATTAATACTATTAAAGAATGGTAATTTAATAATGAATGGAGAAATACAATATCAAGATATTATTAATCTAGTATTTGATGGAAATGTTATATATTTAATAACAAAAAATAAAACTATTATAAATTTATATGATAAAGAAGAAACATTTATGAATAATAATGATTATAAATATAAAAAAATAATATTTACTCCATTAGAATTAGTAGCACTAACATATGATAATGTAATTAAATTGAGAGCTACAATAGTAGAAGGAGAAATTGATTATACAAAATATACTAATGTTAATGATATTGGATATATAGAAGAAAATAATGAAATAGTAATAATTCAAAATAATAAAGTATTATCTCTTTTATATGATAAAGAATATACAGATAAAGATATAAATATTGTTTTAATAGGAGAAAAACATTATAATAATGATAATTTAAACTATTATGAATATAAAATAATATAAACTCATACTTACTATTAAAAGATAAATAAAGAATCTATAAATAATAGATTCTTTATTATGTTAATAACTATATATTTATAAACAGGTTGCATAAAAATATGATATAATTTACATGGTGAAGCTTATGGCAAGTAATGTAAAAAACATTAATGAAGTAGAATTTGAAGTTAAATGGACAGATAAACCTGCTGGTTTATTTCAACGCTTCTTAACATTAATACATCTTAATTTTACAGAATATCAAATTACTAAAGATGAATTAATTATTAAAAAAGGTTTACTATTTCAAAGAGTTAATAGTATTGAATTATATTTATTAAAAGATCCAGATATGACAAGATCCCTATATCAAAGATTATTAGGTATAGGTACTATTACAGTAGTAATAGATTCACACTCTACATCAGCTAGAGCAGGAGAAAGATTGTTTATAAGAAATATAAGAAATTGTGATAAAGTAAGAAAACTATTAAGAGATAGTATAGAAGATGATGTTATGGAAAGAGGAATAACATACATTGATAGAGTTTAGGTGATATTATGGAAGGAATAAAATATAGTGTTGGCGGACAAAGAAAAGTTCCTAGTATAGAAGAAAAATTAAAAGTAATATATGATGAAGAACCAGAGGTAGAACCTACTCCTGAAGTAGAAGAAGAACAACCAAAAGAAAAACTATATAGGGATGATATCCCTACTGATGAACCAGAAGAAACTGAAGCTCCAACATATGAAAATGTTGAAGCGTTAAATGCATCAGATACTCAATTTGGCATCTATGATGGTCAAGTAAGTATTCTAGATCGTTATGGTCAAGAATTAACTAAAAGAGAATATATTACTGACCCTGCCATCGGTCGTACCGAAGAAATTAAACAAGTTATTATGACTCTTCTAACTCCAGAGAAAAGTGCCTTATTAGTAGGTAAAGCTGGTACAGGTAAAACATCTATAGTAGAAGGTATAGCATACCGTATTCAAAGAGGAGATATACCTAATGCTTTAGCTGGTTATAAAATATATAAATTAAATGTAACATCATTACTTGGTAAAACAGAAAGTAATGGTCAAATAGAAAGTAGAGTAGACTTATTAGTTAAAGAATTAGCTAAACGTCCAAAAACTATTCTATTCTTGGATGAAACACACGTTTTAGTAAATAAAAATGGAGCAGAGCAAGGTATTGACTTCGCCAACATGTTTAAAGCAGGTCTTGACCGTGGTGAAATTAAAATGATTGGTGCAACAACCGATGAAGAATATGAACAATATATCTTAAAAGATCGTGCCTTCTTAAGACGTTTTCAAAAAATTGATGTAGTAGAAGCAGATCAAGAAACAACAGTTAAGATACTTATGGGTACATATCCAAAGATTGAAAAGAAAACAGGAGTTCATTTTGAATATACAGACTTCGTTATAGAAAGAATAATGCGTTTTATCGTAGATATGACAGACGAATACAAAAGAATATATGAAATATCTTCAAGATATCCAGATATCTGTTTAACAATATTATCTAACGCCTTTACATACGCCTTATTTGATAATGAAAAAGTCTGCCGTATTAAACATATATATAAAGCAGTAGTAAATGCTCGTAACGTATATGAAGACGCTAAAAAGAAAGCGATAGAAAAGTTTAAAGTAGACTTTAAAGATCTAATTGATGAAGAAGAAGTAAATTTAGATGATGTAAAATAAAAAAACACTATTTAGTGTTTTTTTGTTTTAATTCTTTTTTATATTGTTCTAATCTAACTTTAATATCATTATCATTAGGAAAATACTTTAAAGCTTCATTTAAATTATTAATAGCATCTTCTAAATAACCACAATTATATTCAGAAATACCTAATAATTTATACACAGAACCATCCCAAGGAGCAGCTTCACTAGTATATTTATCATTTCTTTCAGTAATATATAAAGCTTGTTTAAAATATCTTCTAGCATTAGGATAATCTTTAATATCATAATAATATCTAGCTAAATAATATCTTGGTTCTCTAACATCAGGAGTTTCTTTAATTGCAGAATTATACCATAATATAGCTTCAGGACCATATCCTTTATTTCTATAAGAATCAGCAATATATCTCATAGAATAAGCTCTTTCTTGATCCCAAGTAGCTTTAGGTAAAGCTAAATATTTATGTAATATAGAAATACATTCATCATATCTTCCTTTAACTAAATATTCTCTACCTAAAAGATAATTAGCTCTAGGATCATCAGGCATCTCTTGTACTTGAATCTCTAATAGATCTAAATAAAAATCTCTAGATTTACTTAAATCATGATGGTGATCTAATACTACACCAGGAGCTTCTATTTCTTTTTGATTAGCAGTACATCTTAAATATTCATGAATAGGTCTTTCCCAAACATAATTATTTCTAGAATGTATTTTACCTAACCAAAATGAAGTACCAGGAGAACCATCACTATTTAAACTCCAATTATATTTATATTTTAATCTATTAACATTATCTTGAGAAACCCAAGCTTCTTCTATAATCTTTCTCCATCCAGGATGAAATCTTTCATCAATATCAGTACATACACATATATCTACATCTTCAGGAACTAATTTTAAAGAATCATTTCTAGCTTCATCAAATCTAAATTGTTTATATTCCTTCTTATTAATATGAACTTTATCTAATCCTTCAAATAATTTAACAGTATCATCAGTAGAACCAGTATCTAATACATATATTTCATCTGCTTCTTTCATAGAATCATACCATAATTTAACATTCTTTTCTTCATTTTTACAAATAGCATAAACAACAACTTTTATAATAATCACCTCAATTTATTCTTAAATAGAGTAGTATACCCAATCAAGAATATTATTCCTAAACTAAAACCACCTATAATATCAGAAGCAAAATGTGCTCCAAGATATATTCTACTTATTGCTATAAATAATAATAGTGTTGATAACATACTACATATTAACACTTTATTTTTTTTCTTCATCTTACTATTAATAACATCATACATGAATAAACCATATATTATAGTACTAATCATAGTATGACCACTCGGATAACTAAATGATTTCTCACTAACAAGATTTATTCCTTCAGGTCTAGGTCTAGCTACTAATAACTTTATAGCTTCACAAGATATATGTGCTAATAATATAGCTAAATCTTGAAATATAGCTTTTCTCTTATTCTTATTAATAATTAAATTAACTATAAAAACTATAATAATAAATATAGTACTTCCAAAAAAGGTTATACCTTTAAATAGTTTAGTAAATAAACTACTATCCCAATATATTAACTCATAAATATAATTATCAAAATTATCTACATTATTATTAATTACTAATATAGTATTAATAATAAATATTAATAAGAATATAATAAATATAATAATTTTTTTATATCTATTCATCTACATCACCAAAATAAATAATAAGTAATTTCTTATATCTTTCTAATAAACTTTGATCAGCACCTTTTTCTTTAGCAATATAATATGATTCTCTATATAACCACATATTCTCATCTTTATTACCTCCAGAAGTCTTCCATACTTTATCTCCAACTTCTAAGAATAATTCATAATCTGAACAAAGATTTTGTATCTTATCAGCTAACATAATATTTATTACATTAATATCATAATTCTTCTTAATTCTATTTAAGAAATCTCTCTTTCTATCTAACCATTTAGGTATAGACATATTCTCTGATAAATCATAAACAATATCAGCTACTAATGTACCAAACATTTCTTCAATCTCTTCATATCCATATTCAGAATCATTTATAATATCATGTAATATAGCAGCAACTATAACATCTTCAGAAACACTAATATTTCTTATTATCATTCCTACAATCATAGAGTGGAATGACTTATCAATATTTTCATTTTTTCTTTTCTGACCTTTATATGCTTTAACCATAAAATGAATAGCTTCTTCAACTTTTGTATACATCGAAACCACCTACTATATATATTTTAATAAATATTATTAATTTAATCAAACAAAAAAGGGGACTAATCCCCATTTTGTAATACTTTTTCTAAGAATACTTTATCCTTAAAAGAACCTCTCTTATTAGCTTTATTCTTTCTTTTTCTTTCTATTTCACTATAAGAAGACCCTCTAGCATCTAATATAGCTCTAATTACCTCTAATATATCTATCATTTCTTCTATATTATTATCATTTAAATATTCATTAACTTCCTCTAATAGTTTCTTATCTAATTCTTTAATATATTCTTCATCATCAAGAATTCTAGTTACAGGTAACTCATTATCTTTAAGTATTATATCAGGGATATTATCCCTGACTAGTTTATTATAAACTTTCATAGAATCATCTCCTAAACATATTATAACATACTATTTCATTCCAAACTCTATAAAAGGATCATTAACACATTCTTCAGATCCTTGATTATGTATCTCAACATGTAAATGTGGTCCAGTAGAATTACCAGTATTACCTGTATACCCAAGTATTTGACCTTTCTTAACTTTAATCCTTTTTATAGTATTAACATATGTTCCATATGTACATTCTTTTCTAGTACATGGGGTATTTACCCCTTCAATGTTACAAGAAAGAGTAATACTTCCTTTAATACCATTAGCAAACCCACTTAAATGAGCATATATAATATAGGTACCATCATCTAATAATAGTTTTATATGATTCCCATAACTATTTAAAACTCTATTACAAGAACTTTGTTTATATTCTGCTATACCATCACTAGCAGCATATACGGGGTTTCCTATAGAAACCCCAATATCATGTTTTATATTATCATTTGAACAACTAGTGGTTTCACTAGGACTATTAATATAATAATTACTTCCTTGTAAAGGAGCAAAATACTTATTATGTACACCACTAGTTAGTATTTCACTACTATCAGTATTATTAACAGGATCTACTTTTATTTTAGAATAATCTATATTTGTATTACTATTAATAAATTCTTTTTTCTCTATAGTGGATTCTTCTTCCTCTTTTTTAGAACAACCAAATAATAGAGTAATACATAACAAAAAAATTAGATATTTTTTCATGTTCATCACATAATAATTATATCTAATTTTTATATTTATTACTATTATTTAACTCTTGATAATATAGTACAGTATCTCTATCATAATATTTTATTTGACCACTAGGTAACATTAACATTCTTTCAACACCTAAATTATCAACAAAATTAATATTATGTGATACTACTAACATAGTACCTTCATAATCTCTAAATGCATTAGCAATTATTTCTTGTGTTTCTGGATCCAAATGGTTAGTAGGTTCATCTAAAATAAGTAAATTAGCACCACTAATAGCTAATTTAGCTAATGCAACACGGCTTCTTTCTCCTGGAGATAATACTTCTACTTTTTTAAATACACTATCTCCAGAGAATAAGAAATTACCTAAGAAACTTCTTAACTCTCTATCACTTAAACCACAACCATTAAAATTAGCCATTATAGTTTTATTATTATCTAATAATTCATGTTCTTGCGCATAATAACCTATATCACATTTATCATTAATAGTAATAGTACCTTGTAGGGGTGTTAACATTCCAACAATTAACTTTAATAAAGTACTCTTACCAATACCATTCTCTCCAACTATTAAGAATTTCTCACCCCTAGTTAAGTCAAAAGAAAGATTATCAATTAGAATCTTCTCTTTACTATATCCAAAAGTAACACTATCACATTTAATAGGAATAAATCCAGAACTTCTATTAATACTAATCTTAAATCTAGTAGTTTTTTCTTTCTTCTCTAAAACTATTTTATGTTCTTCTAATCTTTCTAATTTCTTAATTCTATCTTTAGCTATATTAGCTTTCTTTTCATTACCACCAATATATTTAGCTATAATCTTTTTAAGTTTTTCTTCTTCTTTAACTTGTTTATCATATAATCTTTCTTGAGTCTTTAATCTTTCATTTCTAATTTTTATATATTTTTCATAATTACCAGGATATAACTCCATAGTATGATTAGTTTTATCTACATAAAGTGTTTGAGTAGTAACAGCAGTTAAAAAATCTATATCATGACTTATTACTAATATCATTCCATTATAATTTTTTAAATAATTAATAATATAATCTTTACTATCTTGATCCAAATGATTAGTAGGTTCATCTAATAATAATATTTCCGGATTAGAGTAGAGTAATCTAGCAAAAGCAACTTTACTTTTTTGACCACCAGATAAATTACTAAGTTTCATATCTATTAATTCATCATCTATATTCATACCATTAATTATTCTAAGTAATATAGATTCTGAACTATATACTTCATAATATTCTAACTTTTGTTGTACTTTACCAATCTCTTTCATTAAGTATTTAATTCTTTTTTCATCAGTTTCAACTGATACCTCTGCATAGAGTCTTCCTAACTCGTCTTCTAACTTTTTAATAGGTCTACCTTCCAGTAAATAATCAAATACAGTTATATCCATACTTGGTATTTCATCTTTAATAACTTGTGGTAAAAATCCAATTCTAGTACCAGATTTAACTATTATCTTACCTGAATCAGGTTCTAATTTACCCATTATTAATTTAAAGAATGTACTTTTACCAGCACCATTCATTCCAATAATACCAACTTTTTCTTTATCATTTATTTGTAATGAAACATCATTAAATATTTCTTGCAAACCAAATGACATAGTTAAATTTTTTAATATCATGATATTTCACCACCAGCATTATAATAGCAAAAAAAATAAACTATATAAATAGTTTATTTTTCCATGGTATTAAGATATTGTACACTTATATCCATCTTTTTCAGCATCAGTTTTTAGTTTAGTAAGAGTATCTTTATCTGGTTTTTTACCATCTAGAACATCTTCAAGATAATTTTCTGGATTTAATTGAGCTTCCATTTTTAATGTTTGACCATTACTTCCAGTCCATTCAGCTTTACAAGTCTTATAAGAATTATTATCATCTTCACAAGCGCCTTTATAAGCAGAATCTTTCCAGAAGTCTATGTCATCTTTTACATCATCACCTTCAAAGAACTTAGTATAGTCATAAACCATTGAGAAATAACCATCAACTAACTCATAAGAATCTTTATCTTGTGCTATTTCTATAGTGACAGTACCACTACCTTCATCTTCTTCAGTACCAGTGCACTTTAAGACAGTTGCATTCTCATAAGTTCTTTCCTTAACTTCTTCCTTCTTTTCTTCTTTCTTTTCTTCTTCTTTTGTTTCTTCTTTTTTGTCACAACCAACAGTTACTAAACAAAGAGCTAAAAGAAGTAATAGTAATAAACCCGTTTTCTTTCTTTCCATAAACATACCTCCTTCAAAACGATTTATTATGTATATTTTAACAAAAAAAATAGGTTTTTAAAACCTATTTTACGTTATTTAACAAAAATGCTTCGTAAACATTACACATTAATTCTAATACAGTCATTGGGCCAACACCACCAGGTACTGGAGTAATATACTTACATTTGTCCTTTACATCATCAAAATTAACATCTCCATATAGTTTACCATCATCTCTATTAATACCAACATCTATAACAGTAGAACCTTTCTTAATCATAGATTTATCTACAAACCATTTCTTACCAATAGCAACTACTAATATATCTGCTTTCTTAGTTATAGAAGCCAAATCTTTAGTCTTAGAATGACATATAGTAACAGTAGCATTTCTATTTAATAATAAATTAGCAATAGGTTTACCTACTAATATACTTCTACCTATAACTACAGCATTACTTCCTTCAATAGGAATATTATAATAATCTAATAAATCTATTATTCCTTTAGGAGTACAAGGTCTAAGACCTTGATTATTGTTTACTAACTTACCAGCATTCATATAAGTTAAACCATCTACATCTTTAGAAGAAGATATTCTATTTTGAATCTTATTCTCATCAAGATGATGGGGAAGAGGCATCTGTACTAATATACCATCTATACTAGAATCATTATTTAATTCATCTATTTTATCTAAAAGTATATCTTCCCCAATAGTCTCATCATATTTTAAATGAATAAATTTATAACCCAATTCATTAGCATATTTTTCCTTTTGTTTAATATATACATTACTAGCTTCATCACTACCTACTTGAATAACAGCTAAACCTAATTGTCTATCTAATTTATTAATAATTTTTTTTAATTCTTCTAACTTTTTATCTCTTACCAATTTACCATCAATTATCATTAATATCACCAAATAAATTATAGCATATAAAAAGGATTTATTTTATAAATCCTTCTTGTTTTAATATAGATTCTAAATTATTTTGATCAGTATAACCATTAATTAAACTAGTAATCTTATTATTCTTAACAAAGAATGTCATAGGAGTACCAAGACCCTCAGAAACAGTATCTTTATAATCACTACTTTGAAGCCATGAAATTAAACCATCATAAGCAGTTTCATCACTAATTTGTGGTTTTGAAGAACTGAAATCAATAATCTTTCCAAAATCTAGATAATATACATCAAAATTATGATCTTGTGCTTCTAGACCAATAATTGGAGCATATAAACTACACCAATAGCATCCTTGTCTTCCCATAAATACTACAATAGTTTTATTCTTAGAAAGACTTGAAATATCACCAAAAGTTAATTCTTTGAATGCTGCAGTAGAGTATGTATAATCTCCACTTTGTTCTGTTTCAGAGTTACTACTTTCACTCTTTTTACTATCACCCTTACCATAACTAATACTTACTATTAAAGTAATAAGTACAAGTAATAAGCCAACTATTTGAAGAACTAAAAGTACTTTAGTCTTTTTTTCAACCCTAATTAATCTTTCATCTGTAGATAGAACTTCTAATTCTCTGACTTCATCTAAATCATCATCATCGTCATCTAAATCAAAGTCTATATCTTCTACAACTTCATCATCTAAATCTTCATCTAAATCTAGATCTTTTTCTTCTTCTATTTTTTTAACTACTTTTTTAGTAGCAGCCTTTTTAGAAGATGAACTCTTTTTAGCATTTGCCATCTTTATCACTCCCTACGTACTATTTTACTAACTTTACAAGATAAATACAAGAAAAAAAGCAAATTGTGAAGATATTTTCACCTAAATAATTGCAATTATTATAATTTCATTTATAATTAAAATAGGTGATAAGAATGCCAGCAATATTATTATTAATATCTATCATTCCATCCATAATATTAGGCTACTATATTTATAAGATGGATAAAATTGAAAAGGAACCAGCTAAGTTAATAGCTTTATTATTTGGCTTAGGAGTATTATCTATAATACCAGCAGTTATATTAGAAATATTAGCTTCTGGTTTACTAGATTGGTTTGGTATCGGAGAAGATTCAAATCTTATAGGTTTATTCATTTATTTCTTAATCGGAGTAGGTGCCGTAGAAGAAGGCTGTAAATGGATAATATTAAAAAAAGTAACATGGAATCATAAAGAATTTGATCATATATTTGATGCATTAGTATATGCAGCCTTCGTAAGTTTAGGTTTTGCTACACTAGAAAATATTTTATATGTATTCCAAAATGGTATAGGAACAGGAATCCTTAGAGCAATATTATCAGTACCAGGTCATACATTCTTTGCTATCTATATGGGTTATTATTATGGTATAGCTAAACAATGTTATTTAAATGGTAATCAAAAATTATATAGTTCTAATTTAGCAAAAAGTTTCTTAATACCAACTTTAATTCATGGATTATTTGATTTCTTATTATCTACTGAATATATGATTATATTTATAGCTTACTTTGCTTTAATTATATTCTTATATATTACTGCATTTAATAAAATAATAAGGTTCTCTAAAGTAAGTACTAATCTAAAAGTACCATATGCTAATCAGAATAATCAAATGCAACAGGTTCAACCTGTACCAGTTCAAACAAATCAACAACAAGCTGCTCCAACAAACTTTTGTAAAAATTGTGGAAAACCAGTTACTGGAGCCTTTTGTGGTAATTGTGGAACAAAAGTATAACTAAGAAGTATAACTTCTTTTTTATTTTTGTGATATAATCAGTTAGGTGAATAAAATGATAATAGATGTAGTATTATTAATTGTAGGTTTTTTTATTCTAATAAAAGGAGCAGATTACTTTGTTGATGGGGCATCTAATATAGCTTCCAATCTAAAAGTATCAAAAATGTTAATAGGATTAACTATAGTATCATTCGGTACTTCTGCCCCAGAGTTTGCAGTAAGTGTTAAATCACTTATTTCAGGCAATGGAGATATAGTATTAGGTAATGTTATAGGTAGTAATATTCTAAATATATTATTAATACTTGGTTTTAGTTCTATGTTCCATAGCCTGAATGTAAAAAACAATACAGTAAAAAAAGAATTACCAATAACATTATTAATATCTACATTATTTTGTGTTTTATTATTAGATAATTTATTTGATAGAAGTACAACAGCTTCCTTAACAAGAAGTGATGGAATAGTATTAATATTATTCTTTATGGTATTTATATATTATTTAATAAGTATGGCTAAAAATAAAATAGATGAAGATCAAGATGTAATACCACTACCAATAGCTAAATCAATTATATTTACAATAGGAGGTATCATTGCAATAGTATTAGGTAGTAACCTAGTAGTAGATAACGCATCAAGTTTAGCTGCTACATTAGGAATAAGTGAAAAAATGATAGCTTTAACTATCATAGCATTAGGAACATCTCTTCCAGAATTAGTTACATCAGTTACAGCTACTAAAAAAGGAGAATATGATATTGCTATAGGTAATGTAGTAGGAAGTAATATCTTTAATATAGGAGTAGTAACAGGCATACCTGTAGCTATATTTGGAGGTATACCTAAAGTATCATTCACATATATAGATTTATTTATATTGTTAATAAGTGCCTTCTTATTATTTATCTTCTCATTTAATGATCATAAAATCTCTAGAAGAGAAGGAATTATATTCCTTCTAATATTCTTAATATATTATACTTACGTTGTATATATGGGATTATAAACTACTAATTATTTAGTAGTTTTTATATGATATAATATAAAATGTTAAGACTAGTTGACAAATTTCCAAGGCAACTATATAGAACGCAACCAGAAATTTTTATAGAATTATTCTCAGAAAGAAGGAATGATTATGACAATTGGAGAAAGATTGTATAATTTAAGAAAAGACAAAAAAATATCTCAAGAAGAACTTGCTAATGAACTTAACGTTTCAAGACAAACTATATCTAAATGGGAAACAGGAGAATCTACTCCTGACTTTGATAAAATAGTACCGCTATGTGAATATTTTAATATTACATCAGATGAACTATTATCAGGAAAAGAAAATATAGTAGAAGCAAAAGTAGATGATAAGAAAAAAGTATATGCTAGAAATATATCTATTGCAGTAGCAATGTATATTTTATCAATTGCGCAACTTATATTTACAGTAGAAGTATTCAAAAAAGAAATACTTGCTATAACATTATTCTTTGTTATAAATGCAATAGCAACTGCATTAATAATATATACTTGTATAGTACATAAACAACCAAAATTAGAATCAAAAAAAGAAAATAAAACATTAGAATTAGTACATGATATTATTTCTATAATAGGTGTTATTATTTATTTCTTAGTAAGTTTCTTAACAATGGCTTGGCATCTAACATGGATAATATTTATTGCAGTAGGTTTATGTAATACTATAGCAACATTAATATTTAATTTAAAAGAAGAGAAAGAAGATATTAACAATGAATAAAGGATTAACAATAACTCTTATAACACTATTATCATTACTAGTAATAGGTATAATAATAGGTTTAATATTTTTAATTAGAAATGGATTTACATTTAATATGGATAATTATAGTACAAATCTTATAGAAGAAAAAGAAATAGAAAATATCAAAGATTTAAATATTAATTTTAATAATATAGATTTAGAAATAAAAGAATCTAAAGAAGATATTATAAAAATAGAATTATATTCTGATTATGAAAAAGATCATAAAATAGAAGAAACAGAAGATTCTATTAATGTAGAATTATATGAAGAAAATAAATTTGTCTTCTTTAAAAAAACAGGTAGAATAATAATCTATTTACCAGAAGATTATAAAGAAAATATTTCAGCAAATGGTAGTGTTGGAGATATTAATATTGGTACATTAGATAAAGCTAATATAGAAGTAGAACTATCTACAGGAGATATTAAAGCTAAAGAATTATATTATTTAAGAGCAACTTTAACTACAGGAGACATTAAAATAGAAAAAGTAAATAATATAGTAACTAAAATGTCTACAGGAGATATCAAAATAGAAAAAGTAAATAATTATATAGAAGCATCACTAAAAACAGGAGACATTAAAATAGAAAAATTAGATATAAATGAAAATTCTAAAATAGAATTAACAACAGGAGATGTTAAAATAAAAGATACTAATGATATTTATGTAGATGCTGAAACAAATACAGGAGATACTAAAATAGGAAGTAATAATAGAAAAGCAGAAATAGAAATAGTAATTAGAGTTCATACAGGAGATATTAAAGTTAAGAAGTAGTTTAAACTACTTCTTTATTTTGTTATAATTAAAATAGAATAATAAGAGGTAGAAAGGATATATATGCAAGGTAGTTTAAATAATATCACATTTGATATTAAAGAAATATCTAAAGATGAAAAGGGAGCTACTTTTAAAGTAGAAATTCAAGTACCAATGGAAATTGGTTTTATAGAAAGAATGAAATTTATTGCTGAAAGCCAAAATGAAAGATCTGCTTTTCAATTAAAACATCAAAAAAATGAAAATGGACAAGTATTCTTTTCCGGTGAAGTATACCTACCAACTAAAGCTATATACCATTACTATTTTTCTTTTGAAGCTAATCATGAATTTATTTATTTTAAACAAAATAATTATACAAATAATCATACTATAACACCAGAAGAAAAATGGCATATGAGTGTTAATTTTGAAGTACCTAAATGGGCTAAAGGTAAAATAATGTATCATATATTTGTCGATAGATTTAATAAAAAAGATAATAATATGAAAGAAATGCCTAATAGAACTATTCATCATAATTGGGAAGAAGAAATGGTTATAGGACCAGATGAAAATGGTCGTTGGAATACTGACTTTTATGGTGGTAATATTAAAGGTATTATAGATAAATTAGATTACTTAAAATCTTTAGGGGTCTCTATTATATATTTAAGTCCTATAGTATGGTCACAATCTAATCATAGATATGATACATCTGATTATGAAACAGTAGACCCCTATGCTGGTACAAATAATGATTTAAAACTATTATGTGATAAAGCACATCAGCAGGGAATGAGAGTAGTATTAGATGCAGTATTTAATCATACAGGAAATGATTCTAAATACTTTAATGAATATAATACATTCCCTGAATTAGGTGCTTATCAAAGTCCAGAATCTAAATATTATTATTTTTATCGTAAATATTTTGCAAATAATAGAGATTATTTTTCATATTGGTGGGGAATGCCTAACTTACCAGTATGTGATGGTAATAACCATGATTGGCAGCAATATATTTATGGAGAAAAAGGTATAATTGATCAATGGTTTAATCTAGGTATAGACGGCTTAAGATTAGATGTAGCAGATGAATTATCAGATGAATTCATCGAAGGCATTAGAACTGCCGTCAAAAGGAATAAAAAAGATGGCTTTATAATCGGTGAAGTATGGAAGAATCCCATGCGTATGGGAAGAGGCTACATAGAGAGTGGTAAAGGTATGGATTCAGTAATGAATTATACCTTAATAGATGCTTTAATAAGATACTTCAAATATTCAGATGTAAATAAATTAGCAGAAATAATCCGTCAATTAAGAACAGAATATCCTAAAGATACATTAAACTCTCTAATGAACTTTACATCTACTCATGACATATCCAGAGCAATTAATCTATTTGGATCTAATGAATTTCAAGAATATAGTGAATGGGCATGGAATACCCATTCAGAAGATAGAAACTACCAAAAGAATTATCAATTATCACAAGAACAATATAATTATGGTAAACAAGTTTATAAAGCATATATATTCTTATTAACTTTCTTTCCAGGAATATTATCTATCTTCTATGGCGATGAAGTAGGACTACAAGGCTTAGGTAATTTATCTAATAGAAAAACATTTCCATGGAATAATATAGATTATGATCTATTAAATTATTTTAGAAAAATGGGATCTATTAGAAGAGAAGAACCATTTTTAGAAGAAGCAGATTTAAATATATATGATATAAATAATAATTATATTATGTTTGAAAGAAAACAAAAACAAGAGAGTGCACTAATTACAGTAAACAGAACTAATAATGAATTAGAAATACCTATACCAGAAATATATATGAATCCTGATAGAATTTATTCTATTCATAGTGATAGAATATTAACACCATATGGTGGTATAGCATTAAAGAAAACAAAAAAGTAAGGTAAACCTTACTTTTTATATTATTTAATTTCTAATTTTTTAATATCTCCATCTATCATAATATAGTTACCACCATAAGGAGTCTTGAATAAAGGATCCTTAGTATCTCCATAGTAACCAAACTCTTTAATAGAAGGTAATTCTAATTGATTTAAAGAATCATTTAATTTATCAAATACATTATCATTAATAGTATCATCACTTAAATAATCACTATAATATACTAAACCTTTACTATCTTCTTCAGTAAGTACCATTAATATATATTTATTATCTTTTTGATATATAGCAAACTTAATAACATTATCTATATCAAAAGTATATTCTTTATTATCTTGTACTAATAATAGTTTTCTATCATCTAATTTAAAATATAAATTATAATCATATATCATAGTATCTATATCACAAGCAATAATACAATCTACTTCTAATTCCTTTTTAATATTTAAATTATATTCTTTATAATTAATAGTAGTTACTATAGGGTTCTCCCTATAAACAGTTTCATAATTTAAACAAGAATCAGTAGGATTACCAATTAATAGAATTAAACCTAATAAAGCTAACAATCCACTAATTATAAGTACATATATAATAGTAATAATATTAAATATTTTACTTTTTCTATTATCTTTGTTTTTTTGTAATTCATCAGTTTCATTACCTAATACTTCATTTACAGAAGTCTTTGTTAATAACTTTAAACTTATAAACACCTCTGGTGTATCTAACATAAGTATTACTATAGTACCAGAAATAAGAGTTAACATTGGACTTAAATTTTGTACAACAGCACAAGTAATTGTTTCATTCATCATACCAAATGATATACATAAATCCCAGAAAGCATGTAATATAACTGTTACCCAAATATTTTTAGTTTTAAAATATACAGCACCAAAATATATACCAGCAATAGCAGCAGATGTAATCTGAATTAATGTACTACCTAAAGCTTGGCCTCCAAAGAAATTCATTATATGAATACTACCAAATATCAAACCAGATAATACAATAGAGTAGATAACACCACCTCTAGTATTACCAAATCTTTCTATAAACTCATTTTGTAACCAACCTCTACACAAAAATTCTTCAAATATTCCTACTAAAGAATATAAAAATATAGAAGCAACTACTTCATCTACATTAAAGTATTTAAAACCTCCAGAAGCTTGAAACATCATAAATCCAACAGCACTTGTTAATAATAACATTGGCCATATTATTTTAATAGTATCTTTAAAAGAAGCTTTCTTTTCTGTAAATATATATTTATTATTAAATATTAATAATACCGGAATTAAAAATATTATCCATATAACCTCATAAAATGTTTGACGTCCACTATAAGTAGTAGATCTTAATCCTTCAAGATATTTATTAAGACCATTCCAATCTTTAACTATAATTCCATGTAATCCATTAGTAATAAACATAAATGAAAACATTAAAAACATCATAAATAATGCAAATATTACTTTATTTCTTTCCAACTTCTTTATTATATTTTTCATAGTATCACCATAAAAATTATAACATAAAAAAATAATTAATCATTGATTAATTATTTTTTTTTAGTGGTTTTTTTATTTGTAGTAATTTCCTTCTTTTTAGTTTTATTTTCTCTCTTTAATTTCTTATCAACACTATTTTCAATAGCTTCATATATACAAGCAAATATAGGTACAGCAAATATCATACCCGCAATACCAAATAATCCACCAAATAATAAGATAGAGAATAATACCCAGAAACTTTTCATTCCAATCTTATCACCAATTAATTTAGGTCCTAATATATTACCATCAAATTGTTGTATTAAGAATATTAAGAAAATAAACTCTAATGCCCTAGCAGGACTAATCATTAATAATAATATTGTACATGGAATAGCACCAATAAATGGTCCAAAGAAAGGAATAATATTAGTAACACCAACTACAAATGCTATTAATAAAGCATATGGTATACCAAGTATTATTAATGCAATAAAAGTAATAATACCAATAATTAATGAATCTATTAATTTAGCAACCATAAATCCACCAAGAACTCTATATATTTCTTTACCAATATTAATTATTTTATTATATACCTTCTTAGAAGTATAAGCTCTTAATAGTTTATCTATACCTTTACAATAGTTCTCTTTATCATATATTAAATATACAGATATAATAATACTAAGTATAAAATTAATAATCCATTTAATAACACTACTAATACCAGCAGCTAGATTATTAACAATAATATCTATATTAGGAACAACTATCTTTTTAATAATACTATTAATATCAGATACATATTCATCTAAGAATGTAGGAGTAACATTATATTTTTCACAAACTTCTCTAATCCAATTAGATAAGTCTTCGACATAAGTAGGGAAATTATTTACTAAATAAGTAATATTATCTAATAAACCAGGAACTAATAACTTTAAAAAACATACTATTAAAAATATAAATGTAAAATAAGTACATACAATACCTAATATTCTACCAAGTTTATTCTTCTTTTTAATTTCCTTCTTTTTATTAAATATTTTCTCTAATTTAGATACAATAGGATTAAATAAGAAAGCAAATACTACACCTATAATTACAGGCATTAATATTCTAAATACTTTAGCTATAAAATTAATAACATACTTAATATTAAATATTGCAAAAAATACTAAAATACTACATACAATACCTAAAAATACAGCTATAAAGATTTTATAAAAATCACTATCTTTACTTTTCTTACCGAATAGATTCATAACATCCCCCCTGTGATTGTGTATTATAACACAAATAAAATAATAAACAAAATATATCTAGATATCATGTTATAATATCTATGAGGTGTTTAATATGATCCCAACATTATTAATTTTATTAGGTATATTTGCAATAATAATATTAATATTATTAATATTATTTATTATTGAAAAAGTTAAAAATAAAAAATTAAAAAAACAAGTTAAGGAGTAATATATATATGGATATTTGGGAAGAAATGTATTTAAAAGCTAAGGAACAATATCATCCAGAAGAAATATCTCCATTTATCCAAGCTCACCATGTAGTAGCAGCAGTACAAAGTACTAGTGGTAATATCTATACAGGTTTCTGTATAGAAGGAGCAAGTGGAGTAATGAATCTATGTGCTGAACGTGTTGCAGCACTAAACATGTATATAAATGAAGGAACAACAACCATTAAAAGAATGATTGCTTTTAGATCTGCTCCTCCAAAAGTGAATGGAGGAATGCCATGTGGCGCATGCCGAGAATTCCTTATGCAATTATCATATGAAAATAGAAATATGGAAATATTAACAGATTATGAAACAAGAAAAGTAGTAATACTAAAAGATTTAATACCAAATTGGTGGGGAGATAAAAGATATGCTACGCAAAGTAGCAAAAATAATACTAAAATGTAATTAATAGTTGCTTGTTAATATACTAAAAGCAAGTAAAATGTTGCTCAAGGAAGTGATTTATATGTTGTTTGGTGACAAACTAAAACTATTAAGAAAAGAAAATAATTTAACACAAGAAGAATTAGCATTTAAACTAAATGTATCAAGACAAGCAATAACTAAATGGGAATGTAATGAAGGAATTCCCGATATAGATAATTTAAAAGAAATAAGTAAATTATTTAATACTACTATAGATGAACTAGTAAAAGAAGAAAAAGCTATTAATATAGAAAAAATTAAAAAGTATATTTATACTAAAGAATTAGAAATAAATCATACAAAACATTTTGATATTAATATATCTAAAATTAATGAATTAAATATAAGGAACAATAAAGAAGAAATAATAAAAATAGAACTTTCTTCTAATGAAGAAGAACATCTAGAAGAATTATATAAAGTTTCCTTAGATGATGTTTATAACAAACTAGATATAGATATAAAATCTAAAAAAGAAATAAAAGATTTATCTATAAACTTATATATTCCAGAAAAATATATTAATGATATAGAATTAAATTCTAATATTAAATATTTAAATATTAATAATATAGAATTAAATAAATTAGAATATGATGGTGAATTAAAATATTTAAATGTTATAAATTCTAAGGGAATAATAGTATTAAATACTTCTAAATCTGATATAGAAGCAACATATGATAAATTAGATGGAATACTAGAAGTAAATACTATTAATTCAGTAGCAAGAGTTAAATTACCAGAAGATAATAAATATAAGACCATTCTAAAAGGAATAAAAAATGAATTTATAAATACTATTAATACTGAAGAATCAAATAATGTAATAGAACTTAATGGTCTTAATAGTAAGTTGATAATAGAACACAAATAAAAATATGATACAATGTATCATATTTTTTTAATATATAAACTTATCTTTTTCTAATATAGTTTCACAATAATTACATCTATATATCTTTTTATCTTTATCTGTTAAATTAAATATTTGATCTATATTTCTTTCTATAGAAGTAATACATCTAGGATTATTACATTTACATACATTAATTAATCTTTTAGGAAGTTCTAAATTCTGTTTCTTTATTATTTTATTATTCTTAACTACATTAATAGTAACTTCTGGATCTATAAAAGCTATTTTATCTAAATCTATATCTATTAAACTACCAATCTTTATTAAATCTTTTATTTTAGTTTTCTTACTTTTAGCTCTAGTAATTAATGCTACTTGACAATCTATATTTTCTAAATTTAACATTCTATATATTTTAATAGCATTACCAGCAGTAATATGATCTATTACATATCCATTTTCAATAGTATCTATATTCATTATTTAACCTCCAATAACATTAATATTAAAGCCATTCTTATATATACACCATTATATGCTTGTTCAAAGTATTTAGCTCTTTTATCATCATCTACATCTACACTTATTTCATTAACTCTAGGTAAAGGATGTAATATACACATATCTTTCTTAGCTTTAGCTAACTTATTCTTATCTAATATATAATAATCTTTTAATCTTAAATAATCTGCTTCATTAAAGAATCTTTCTTTTTGAACTCTAGTCATATATAAGACATCTAACTCATCCATATATTCTTCAATATTATTAGTTTCTATATATTCAATATTATTCTTTTCTAATACTTCATTAATAATATAATCAGGTAACTTTAATTCATCTGGAGATATTAATATAAATTTAACATTCTCATATCTAGCCATAGCTGCAATTAAAGAATGAATAGTTCTACCAAACTTTAAATCTCCACATAACCCTATAGTCAAATTATCTAATCTCTTTTTCTCTCTACTAATAGTTAATAAATCAGTTAACGTCTGAGTAGGGTGATTATGACCACCATCTCCAGCATTTATAATTGGTACTTTAGAATGAGTAATAGCAACATTAGGAGCACCTTCTTTAGGATGTCTCATAGCAATTATATCTGAATAACCACTAACTACACATACAGTATCAGATATAGTTTCACCCTTAGTAGTAGAACTAGATGAACTATCTGAAAAACCAAGTACTTTACCACCTAATCTTAGCATTGCTGATTCAAAACTAAGTCTAGTTCTTGTACTTGGTTCAAAAAATAAAGTAGCCAATATCTTACCATCACATTTATGAGAATACTTCTCCTTATTGTCAATGATATCATTAGCTACTTCTATTAAATCATTAATTTCTTCTTTAGATAAATCTGTAATATTAATTAAATTTCTTAATTCTTTCTTTCTCATTTTATTCCTCCTTTGCATATTATACACTATATTAAAAATAATATGAAATAAAAAATAATTATAGTAAACAAAAAAGAATAGTATTAATAACTATTCCTTTTTATTTTTTATTAATTTCAGCAACTAATCTACCTTTAACTTTTCCTTCTTTTAATAGTTCTAGACCCTTACCAATATCTTCAAAAGGAATTGGTTTTAATTCTGGATTAAGACCTTTTTTAAATAGTTCATAAACTCCAGCTAAATCTTTTGGAATACTTCCAATAGAACCTAAAAGACTTACTTGATTAGTTATCATTGTCATAGTGTCTAATTCAAAAGTAGAAACACCCATACCAACTAATACCACAGTACCACCATATCTAACAGCTTTAGTAGCTTCTCTAGTTGTAGAACCAAATCCAGCATAATCTACTATTAAATCAGGTTTAATTTTTTCTAATTTATTTGTAGCATCATATACTTTAACACATCCAATTTTCTTAGCTAAAGATCTGGCATTAGGATTAGTATCTACTGCATAAACTTCACAGCCCTCTAATACAGCCATTCTAGCAGCAAATTGTCCTAGACCACCAATTCCGATAATACCAACTTTCATTCCTTTTTTAGCTTTACCTACAGTAAATAAAGCATGATAAGCAGTAGCACCAGCATCAGTAGCAGCAGCTCCTTGAATAAATGATACTCCTTTAGGAATATGAACTAAACAAGATGCTGGAACTGCACATTTAGTAGCATAACCACCATCATAGTCATAACCAACTGCCATTCCCGTATTTGGATCGATAGGGCATACACCAACACGATCTCCTACTTTAAAACCTCTAACGCCTTTACCAACTTCAGAAACAACACCTGCGCATTCATGACCAAATACACAAGGCGCTGCCTTAATTAAAGCCATCCAACTTTCTTGTTCTAAAGCAGCAACATCTGAATGACATAATCCAGCTGCCTTAACATCAATAACAACCCAACCTTCTTTAGCTTTTGGGTCTTCTTTTTCTATTAATTTTGGTTTTATATGAGTCTTAGTAAATTGCCAACCTCTCATATTCATTCCTCCTATTATTAATTGTATCATTTAATTGAATAAACAACCAATAAAAGATTAAATAAATTAACGAATAATAGACAAATAAAAAACGTCGAAATACTTCGACGTAATTTACACATGGGGCGGTATGTGGGGATCGAACCCACGCATGCCAGAGCCACAATCTGGTGTGTTAACCACTTCACCAACACCGCCATATGCAAATGTAATATAACATTTTATTGAGAAAAATGCAAGTATATATTATAATTAAAGGGTAGAGAAGTGATATTATGAATAAATTAGTAATGATTTTATACAGTTTTGATCAATTTAAAAAAGAAATAGAAGACGTTTTTAAAGATTTTAAAGACATCTTTAAATTTATAAAAAAATATACTTATGATATATTAGCTGAAAAATTTGGTGAATTCGGTGTAACAGTTTTATTTTGGGGTTTAGGAGTAGCTGTATTAATGGTTGTTCTAACTAAAATGATTAGACATTAAAAAGAAAGACACTTTACAGTGTCTTTTATTATGCCATTCTTTTCTTAGTTAACACTAAAATATCTTCTTCTTCAATACCAAAGTTTACAGTTCTAAATTCTTTTTTAGTATCAACAGCAGTAGCAATTAACTTAGTACCAATTCTAATCTTAGATTTAGTTTTCTTACCTCTAAATGATTTAGTTTCATCATCATAATAGAAAGTATCACCCTCAATATCTATAGGTTCTATTTTACCTTCAATACCATTAGGAGTCTTAATATATATACCTCTACTATTAATATATGTTACAACTACTTCAAACTTTTCTCCAAGATGATCTTCCATATATCTAACCATTTCATATTTATCACCTTCACGTTCTGCTTGATCAGAATTTTGTTCAGTAGCAGTAATATGACCACATAATTCATCTATTTCTTCATAATAATCATCTAATAAATCAAATTGGAAAGTATTATCTCTTTGCATTCTAACATTAGCATGAGTTACTAAATCTCCAGCTCTTCTTATTGGAGAAGTAAATTGTCCATATTTCTTTAAAGCTAAACCAAAATGTTCTAAATTAACAACACTAAATCTAGCTCTTTGCATAGATCTTAATATAATACTAGCAGCAACATCTCTAACATCTTGTTCTTTAATTTGATCTAATATTCTTTGTATTTCAATACCACTAGTTATTTCATGAGTAGATTTAACTCTAATACCTTTTTTATTTTTCTTATCATTTGGTACACATATTTTAATACCACTTTTTTCTAATAATTCAAAAGCTTCTTCAACTTTATCTTCTTCTGGTTTTTCATGTACCCTAAATGGGGAAGGGATTACTAAGTAATTGTAAGCACATTCCCCAGTAAGTAACATAAAATTCTCTATAATCTTTTCAGCAGTTCTTTGTTCTTTTTTATGTATTTCAATAGGTTTACCATCTTCATCAAAATCAAATTCTAAATCTCTAGAACCAAAATCTACACATCCACGTTCTGCTTTTTTCTTTTCAAGTTTTCTAGCCAATTCTTGCATTAATTGTAGATTTTCTACAAATGGTTCATATCCAGGAACCATTTCACCATCTTCTAGAATTTGATTAACCTCTTCATAAGTCATAGCCTTTCTAGACTTTATAATTGTATCAACAAAATCAAAAGTAATTACATTACCATCAGGATCTAATTCCATAATACAACTTAATGCTAATCTTTCTACATCTGGATTTAAAGAACATATACCATTAGATAGTTTCCTCGGTAACATCGGTTCTACCGAATCGGCTATATAAGTACTATTTCCTTTTTCCATTGCTTCTTCCCATAAATGAGAACCAGGTTTAACATAATGAGATACATCAGCTATATGTACACCTAACTTATAATTACCATTAGGTAATACTTCTAATTCAATAGCATCATCTCTATCTTTAGTCTTAGCCCCATCAATACTAAATATCATATTAGAAGTACAATCTAATCTTCCTTCTTTTTCTTCTTCAGTAACTTCAGTAGGCATTTCTTCTGCTTCTTCCATAGCTTCATCAGAGAAACCTAGTTTTACTTTATTAGTAATCGCAATTACTTTTAATTCAGAATCTAGTTCATTCTTATGCCCAATATATTGAACTAATTCTGCACTATAACTTCCATCTTTATTAGGGTCACTTATCTTTACTTGAACTCTATCTCCATCAACAAGATTTCTCATGTCATTATTACTAAGAATAATAGGATGATTAAATTCAGTATCATAAGCTTCTAAATATAATTCTCTACCACGACTTTTAACTTCAGCAACAATACATCCTGTATTTCTCTCAAGTATTTTATCTACAAAACATTCTACATATCCATGATCTATTCTAGTAGTAGTTTTTAATATTACAATATCTCCATTTAAAGCACCATTAAGATTATCAATATCTACTTTATATCTTCCTTTATCAGGAGTATCGACGAATCCTTCACCATGCTTATTAATTCTAATATGACCATGAACTAATCTTCCATCTTTTGGAAATACTGAAATTAAATGTTTTCTATCATCAATAAATAAAAAACCTTCAACTTCTAATTGTCTAATAATAGTCATTAAATCTTCTACTTTAAAAGTACCAGTAGAACAAAATATCTTTTTTAATTCTCTAATATCATATCTTTTATTTGTTTTTTCAAAAAACTCAATAACACTATCTCTTAACTCATTCAACATAATCAACCTCCCTATAATTTGATTTTAATACCCAATCCCCATCTTGTAAAGTAAATAAACCCAATTTTTATATAATAATTAATTATATTTAAATATATATAATTAAATTATGTTAAAATTAAATTGGTGATACATATGTTTCCTAATACAAATATAATAATAACAACTAATAATTATAAAAAAGAATTATTAAAAGAATTTAATAAAGAATTACTAAATATTAAAATATATACTTTAAATGAATTTAATAAATTATATTATTATGATTATTCTAAAGAAACTATTATTTATATAATGAATAATTATAAAATGAATAAAAATAATGTAATATATGATATAGCTAAAATATATTTAGATAATCTTATCTATATAGAAGATAAACAATATACTTCTACAAAATTAAACTTTCTATCTAAATTAAAAAAAGATCTATTAGATAATAATTTATTAAAAATAAATTTATTATTTAAAGAATCTTTAAAAAATAAAAATATAGTTATATATAATTTACCTAATACTAAAGAATTAAATATATTAATAAAAGAATTAAATACTATTTCTAAAATAGATATTATTAATACTAATATTAATTCATATAAAAATCATATTATATATAAATTTAAAACTATAGAAGAAGAAGTACTATATATAGCAAATAATATTTGTGAATTAATATTAAAGGGAATAGATATTAAACATATATATATTACAAACCTAAATGATGAATATTATAAATTAATAAGAAGAATATTTCCTATGTATAATATTCCCTTAACATTAGAGAATAATACAAGCATATATGGTACATATATAGTAAATAAATTCTTAGAACTTTATTCATCCAATATGGAAGAAACATTATCTAAATTAAAAGAATATATTACAGATGAAGAATCAGAATATATTTATAACCAAATATTAAATATTGTTAATAATTATGCATTTATCAACAACTATGATGAAGTATTAGAATGTATAAAAACTGATATTAAGAATACAAAATTAAAAACTAATAATATAGTAAATTCAATTCATGAATCATCTATAGATAATATTTATTCAGAAGAAGACTACGTATTTTTATTATCATTCAATCAAGGGGTTATACCCCTAATCCATAAAGATGAACTTTACTTAACAGATAGAGAAAGAAAAGAATTAAATATATCTCTTACAGTAGATAAAAATAATATTGAAAAAGAACAAACTATTAATTATCTTTCTAATATTAAGAACTTGATAATTACAACAAAAAAATATTCTAATGGAGAAGAATTCCAATTACCATCTATTAATAATATTTTAAATTATCAAATAATAGAATTAAAAGAAGATATATCTAATTATTCTAATTTATATAATAAAATTAAATTAACTAGTTTAAAAGATGAATATACTAAATATGGTACTACTAGTAATGAATTATTTTTATTAGATAATACATATAAGGATCTTCCTTATAACAGTTATAATAATAACTATAATCAAATAGATAAAAACTTACTAAAGAAATATCTAAATAATGAATTAAAATTATCATATACAAGTATAGATAGATATTTTTCATGTCCATTCTCATATTATTTAGGTAATATATTAAAACTAAATATATATGAAGATTCATTTAGTCAAAAAATAGGTAACTTATTTCATGCTATATTAGAAAAATTCAATAAAGTAAATAAATCATATGATGAATTATGGCAAGAAGAATTAAATAATTTAGATACTTCTTTTAATAATAAAGAATTACTTTTATTAGAAAAATTACATGATGAATTATTATTTGTAATTAATACTTTAAAAGAACAAGAAACATATACTGAATTACATGATGAATTACATGAAGAAAAAGTCTATACCAGTATTACTGGAGATATGAAAATATCTTTCTCTGGTATTATAGATAAGATTAAATATAAAAAAGATAATAATAAAACTATTATAGCTATTATTGATTATAAAACTGGTTCAGTAGATATAGATTTATCTACAATACCATATGGTATTGGTATGCAATTACCAATCTATATTTATTTAGCTAAGAATAATAAAAAATTAGATCATATAGAAGTAGCAGGTTTCTACCTGCAACATATACTAAATGAAGAAATAAAACTAGATGGAGATAAAGAACAAGAAGAACTAAAAAAGAAACAACTACTATTACAAGGTTATTCAAATAGTGATTTAGATCTCTTATCTACCTTTGATAATACATATAATAAATCTTTATTAATTAGTTCAATGTCTATTACTAAGAAAAATGAAATAAGTAAAAAAGCTCATGTATTATCATCAGAAGCAATCGATAAACTTTCTAATATAGCAGAAGATAATATAAAGATTGCTGCTGAAAAAATATCAAAAGCAGAATTTAACATAGAACCTAAAAAAATAGAAAAAACAAATTATGGATGTCGTTTTTGTAAATATAAAGATATTTGTTATCATACTAATGATAATATTATTGAATTAAAAAAATTATCAGTAGATGAAATAATAGGGGGTGAAGAATAATGGACTGGACAGAAGAACAATCACAAGCAATAAATGAATCTGGAAAAAATATAATAGTATCTGCTGGAGCCGGTTCAGGAAAAACAGCAGTTTTAACTGCAAGAGTAATGCGTATTCTAAAAGAAGGAACCCATATTAATGAATTATTGGTATTAACATTTACCAAAGCTGCTGCAGCTGAAATGAAACAAAGAATAAGAGAAGCAATAGAAGAAGATCCTTCTTTAAAAGGAGAATTAGAATTAATAGATCAATCATATATAACAACATTCGATTCATATGCTTTATCAGTAGTAAAAAAATACCATTATTTATTAAATATATCTAATAACATATCTATATCAGAAAGTTCTATTATAGATATGGAAAAAACAAAAATAATGGATAAAATATTTGATAAATATTATGAAAATAAACCAAATAAATTTGTAAAACTAATAAAAGATTTTTGTGTTAAAGATGATAAACAAATAAAAAAATTTATTCTTAAAATAGCTACTAAGATAGATGGTTTACCATCAAAAGATGATTATTTAAATACTTACTTAAATAACTATATTGGAGAAGAATATACTAACAAATTATATTCTGAATATATAAATATTATTAATACAAATAAAGAAAGACTAGACAATCAATATGAAGATTTATTATCTATTCTAGATGAAGATAATTATAATAAGATTTACTCATATGGTAATAAATTATATTCTTCTAAAGAATATAATGATATATATAACTCTATTATAGAACTTCCTTCATTTCCAACTATTAAATTAGATGAAGATGATACAATAATTAAAGATAGGTATCATAATAGCATTGATGAATTTAAAAAAACTATAATACCAATAGGTAATGAAGAATCAATCAAAGAAGGTTTAAATATTACCTACGATTATATAGAAATAATTATAGATATAATAAAAGACTATTTAAAAGAATTACATAATTATAAAGAAAAATATGAATTATATGATTTCCAAGATATAGCTTTATTATCTATTAAAATATTACAAGAACATCCTGAAGTAAGAGAAGAAATAAAATATTCATTTAAACAAATAATGGTAGATGAATATCAAGATACAAATGATATTCAAGAAACATTTGTATCTTTAATAGAAAATAATAATGTATATATGGTAGGTGATATTAAACAATCTATTTATAGATTTAGAAATGCTAATCCATATATATTTAAAAATAAATATGATAAATATTCTCTAAAAGAAGATGGAATAAAAATAGATTTATTAAATAATTTTAGATCACGTAAAGAAGTATTAAAAGGTGTTAATGATATATTTGATTTAATAATGGATAATACTATTGGAGGAGCTGAATATCATGAATCACATCGTATGATATTTGGTAATACTTCATATGATGAAAAAGGATCTACTAAACAAAATTATAATTTAGAAGTACTTGAATATTCTTACGATAAAAAAGAAACAGATTATTCTCAAGAAGAAATAGAAATATTTACTATTGCAAGAGATATTCAAAATAAAATAAAAAATAAATATCAAGTATTTGATAAAAAGAAAAAAGTATTAAAAGATATTACTTATAATGATTTTGTTATCCTAATAGATAGATCTACAGATTTTGAATTATATAAAAAAGTATTTGAATATTTAGGTATACCTTTAACTCAGATAGCAGATGAAGATTTAAGTAATTCAAATGATATATATATATTTAAAAATATCTTAGATTTTATTATTAAAATAAATAAAAAAGAATATGATACTCATTATAAATATGATTTTATATCTATAGCTAGAAGTTATTTATATAATTATAATGATGAGGAAATATTCAAATATTTCCTCAATAACAGTATAGAATCTTCTTCAATATATAAAGACTTCCAAACAATATCAGAATCATTATCATCATTAAGCATATCTTCATTATTTGAAGAAATAATTAAAATAACTAATATGTATGAAAAAATAATTGAAGTAGGAGATATAGATCTAGCTATTACTAGAATAAGTACACTTATGGATATAGCAGATAATCTAAGTACATTAGGTTATAATATATATTCATTTAGTGAATATTTAAATGAACTATTAGATAATGATGATATTAAACTAAAATATTCTAAAACAGATAATGATACAAATGCAGTAAAAATAATGACAATACATAAATCTAAAGGATTAGAATATCATATATGTTATTATCCAGGTTTATATAAAAAATTTAATACAGATGATATAAAAGATAGAATATTATATGATAATAAATATGGAATTATTATACCTTACTATAAGGAAGGTATACGCGATTCCATCGCAAAATATTTAGTAAAATATAATTATTTACAAGAAGAAGTATCTGAAAAAATTAGATTATTCTATGTAGCACTTACTAGAGCTAAAGAAAAAATGATTATAATAAATCCTAAACAAGAAGTAGAAGATAATGAATTAGATTCTAATAATACTATAGATATAAATATAAGAAGAAAGTATAATTCATTCAGTAACATACTCGATTCTATAAAAACAAAAATATCAAATTATTACAAAGATATAGATATTAATGACTTAAAATTAACTAAAGAATATTTATATAAAAGATCAAAAAAAGAATTGAAAAATACTACTAAAGATATTATTAAAGTAAAAGAAATATCTATTAATACAGAAGAAGAAATTAATACAAAACATTTCTCTAAAGAAACACATAATTTAATAGATAAAAATACATATAATAATATGCAATTAGGATTAAAAGTACATGAAATATTAGAATTATTAGATTTTAATAATCCTAATTTAAATCTAATAGAAGATAAATTCATAAAAGATAAAATAACAAAATTCTTAAATAATAAAATATTAAATAATCTAAAAGAAGCTACTATCTATAAAGAACATGAATTTATCTTCGAATCTGATAATACAGAATACCACGGTATTATAGATTTAATGTTAGAATATAAAGATCATATAGATATAATAGATTATAAATTAAATAATATTAAAGATGATAATTATTTAAATCAATTAAATGGTTATAAAGACTATATAAATAGTATATCTAATAAAAAAGTTAATATATATTTATATTCTATAATTAATGAAGAATTAGAAGAACTATAGTTTATAGTTCTTTTTATTTAGTATAAAATGAAGTATAATTAAGAGTATAAGGAGGAATATAAAATGTCTAATATTAATATAACAAAACAAAATATATCATTTACAATAGACTCTTTATTAGACATTATTATTCATCCTTACAACAGATTAGATAATTCTCTATATAGCTTTAAAATAAATGAAAGAAAAACCTTTCTAATATCTTTATATCTATATAAATTAATAATAAATAAAGAAGAATATCTAATAACTAAATATAATGAATATTTAAATAAACTAGAAATAGAAGATACTAAATATAATATAGAAGAACTATTAAATATAAGAAATAAATTATTAAATAATAATTATTATTATGATAAAAAAGATAATCTTATTCATCTAGAAGATAATACTACTATAGATATAAAATGGTTATTACCATTATTAATAATGTTATTAGATAATACATCAGGTAATAATATTTTAAAAGAAATAAATATTTGTTATACAATCTCTAATAAAGACATACCTAAATTAGAAAATTTAAATCATTTAGATGAATATCTAAATGAATTTACTTACTATAATATAAAAATACAACATACAGATAGTAATAAAGTAATTAAAGATAATAATATCTTAATATTAAAAAATGCAGCCATAAATTATTTAAAACATTTTAAACAATATAAACATGAATTAGAATCTAAAGATACATATAAAATATTTTATAACTTATTAAAAAATGAATGTCATAAACAAGGATTTATCCTTATAGAAGAAGAAAGATCTTTAGAAGAAATAGATGAAAAAACACTAAATACTATAAAGAAATATATAGATAAACAATTTCTTACTTATTCTATAAATAAACAAACACATATAATAGAAAATATAGTATGGCAATCTAGTAATGATATTAATTTATTAGAACAAATAAATAATAGTATAGATTCATGTATAGATTTAATATCTATATTACATGAAGAACAATTAAGAAAAACATATAAACAATTAAAAGATTATAATACTATTAAAGATATCCAAATACTTGAAATATTATTAGTAAATAAATTTATAAATACATATCTAAATCCAAAAGAAGAATTAGATTATTCTCTATTAGATCTAACTAGATTAAATCCTAAATATATGAGTATTATATGTGATGAAGAAGAACAAGAATTAAAAACTAGAATAAAACAACTAGATAAAGAATTAACCCAAAATAAAAAAGATCTAGAACAATATAAAATAGAGAGAAGTAAAATTAATAAAGAAGAATTAAAAAATAATTATAATAAAGAACTAGAAAGATGTGTAAGTAATATTAATAAAGCTAGTATTAATATAGGTACTATTAATTCTAAATTATCTACATTATCTAAAAGATATGAAGAAATAAAAAATATTCAATCTACTAAATATCATAATTTAGAACTATATAATTATAATAGATCTATTATTAAACATATATGTAATTCTATCTTAGCTTGTTCTTTCTATTTAAAAACAAATAATAATTCAGATTTATTAAATAATATTATTATATTTGAAGATTATGAAAAAACAGAAAACGCATTTTATATAGAAATATCATTTAATGACTTACTAAAAATAAGTAAAAATAATATAATAAAGGGTATTCTTGATCAAAATGATCTACCAAAGTTAGTGAGTGATTAATATGAAGAAACTATTAAATATTAAATTATTAAATATAGTAATACCCTTAATAATGTTAGTAATATTACTATGTACTAATATAGGAGATAACTTTATCTATATAATGACATTAACTCTAATAATAGGTTGGTTAATACCATATTTAACTTTATTATTAACAGGAGTATGTATGTATTTAGAAACTCATACTAAGTTATCACTAATAATAAATATACTAAATATATTAACTACATTATTTATAATAATATTATTAATAAAAATATTTGAAAAATCATTTATTATAATATTAATAGAATATATTATTATATTTATCTTAAGTATTATAAATATAATAATATTATATAAAAATATAAATAAAGGAATAAAAGAATATTCTAAAGAAATAAAAAAAATAAAAAAAGAAAATAATGGAATAATAAAGTAGGTGATTATATGAAATTACTACCACAT